>Ga0351889_10018_pt1 | contig 66835 bp, 54 predicted proteins | sample TotcelFGM3001M14_FD_206767 | JGI IMG/M metagenome (GOLD analysis project Ga0351889, IMG submission 206767) | Enriched cells from coal bed in the Powder River Basin, Montana, United States - Total cells FGM rep3 HSBNCT.FGM.300.1.M14 ...
AGTTTTTTCGAGGTAGGGGATGATCTCGGAATGTGAGAGTCCCGGCGGATTAGGCGTTGGGATGTTGCTTGCCGGATCGGATGGTGGTCTTGGGTGGGCGTTTGGTGAACGGGCGATCATCCGTCAGGAGCCTCCAGTTGACGCGTGCCACGTGGCGGGCGACAATGACCAAGGCATTGCGGTGGCCTTTGCTGCGAGGCGGGCGTAAAGGAATCAGGAGCATATACTGGACATTCTACGGAAAGTAGCTAAAGTAACGGCATGCCTCACACGAATCGTGTCACACCCGGCGAAATGGTCTTTCACGCGCTCAACCGCGGCGTGGGCAGGATGAAGATCTTCTCCACGGAGCGGGATTACGCGGCCTTTGAGGAGATTGTCGAGGAAACAGGGCGGCTATATCCGATGCGGATCTTGGCATACTGCCTAATGCCCAATCACTGGTTATGTTGAGCTCAACATAACCAATGTTATGTGAAGCTTTGAGTTATGTGAAGTTGAGCTTATTCCTCCGCGGTTGGTACATGTTTTTGGTTGTTCGTGTGCTGATTGGCTCCACATAATTGCGGTGCCTTCGCCACACGAGTCAGCCACGCCAGGATACCAGGTTTTCGCCACGGGGTGGCTATTGGCCGTCGGGGCTTCTGCCTTTTGCAGCATCTGGCGCTTCATCTCCATGTCGATCTCCAGGTAGATGTGCGTGGTGTTGATGTCCGCATGGCCCAACCAGTAGCTGACCATGTTGACCTCATTTCCTGACCGCAGCAGATGCATAGCCGTCGTGTGCCGGATCGTATGTGGGCTCACGCGTTTCCCGGTCAGGGAGGGGCAGGCAAGTTGCGCATGAGCGGCATATTTGCGGAGGATGTGTCGAACTCCGAAACGCGTCAGGGCCAAGCCGTTGGCGTTGAGGAAGAGTTGATCCAGGCGAGGGTCTTGGGGAGCACGCTGTTGGAGATAAGCCCGTAAGGCCGCGGCCGTTTCGGGCCACAGCGGACAACTGCGATGCTTCTGGCCTTTGCCCAGGAGTTTGACTTGGGGGGCGTCGTCCAACCGCAGGTCGGTGACTTTCAGGGTCACGACCTCACTGACCCGCGCCCCCGTGTTGTACAGCAACAGGAGCAATGCCGTGTCACGGATGCTGGTCCGTCCCGAGGCCGGCACGGCGTCGAGCACGGTCTGGATTTCCTTCTCCTCCAGATATTCCACGGTCTTGTGCTCGGTCCGTTTCAGGGGAATGCCGCGGATCCTCTGGCATTGCGGCAGCAACGCGGGGTCTTCCCTGGCCAGAAAGCTGAAGAAGGTGCGGATCGCCGCCAAGCGGGCATTGCGGGTCCTGACGCAGCACCCCCGGATCGTTTCCAGATGATCTAGAAACGCCAGCACCAGCGGTTCGCCGAGGTCTTCCACGCTCAGTTCCTCCACGCTTTTTTTCCGTGTGTCGGCCGCATAGCACAGCAGCAGTTTGAGCGCGTCGCGATAGGCCAGAACGGTATTGGCGGCCAGACCTCTTTGGACCGGCAAGTAGTGGCTGAAAGACCGTTTCATCGAGTCGGCCAAGAAGGGGCTCATGTGGATTCTCCTAGAGATTTTACGTGTTGCAGATAGTGGTGGTAGAAACGTCGGTCGACTTGCTCCAGCAACTCCGCGGTCACCCGCAGATAGACTTGCGTGGACTGGATATCCACATGGCCCAGGTAGGTGGCTAACCACGAGAGTCGGGCCTGCACGTCTTGTCCATCCCGGTACCAGGCGAGCAGCCTGTGAACGGCAAACGTGTGCCGATTATGCCGAGCTCGGCATAAGCGACATTATGCCGCGTGCCGGATTATGCCGACTCGGCACTGACTGCGAGGGCTCTTGGCGGTGCTTTTCGAGGTCGCATCCATTGCCGACGCGGCATAATCCGGTTCTGCTTTCCTTCGGGGCAATTCAACCACAAAGGAGGAGAGCGATGCTGGAAGAACTTCTCAAACGGCCGGCGGCTATTGCACGCCGCAGGGCGGGCGTATTGGGACCGCACTTGGACTCGTTCCTTGTTGCGGCCACGGAACTGGGGTACACGCTATCGACGCTACGCACTCAGTTGTGGGTGCTGGGCGACCTCGAACGGTGGCTCAAACGGAGGCGTCTGGTACTCGTGGCACTGGAAGAGCAAGTGCTGAAGCAATTCCTGGAGCACCAACGACGGCACGGACGCCTCCGGAGAGGTGATTCGCGAACCGTGCAGCGATTTCTGGTGCACTTGCGTGCGAAACGCGTTGTCCCGTCGCCGGAGCCGGCAGCCGATCACTCACCGCTGGCAGCACTGGGGCGACGTTATGAAGACTATCTCCGGAAAGAACGTGCTCTTGGCCCTGGAACAGTCGCCCGCTATGGGGGCTTCGTCCGACAGTTCCTGGTCGAACGTTTTGGACGAGGCCCGATCTGTCTTCGAAAGCTCATCCCCGACGATGTCTCCAACTTCGTGCTGCGGCACGGCCGTTCCGGCAGTCCCAAAGTGACGCAGTTGATGGTCACGGCGCTGCGTTCGTTCTGCCGGTTTCTCTTCCAAGCCGGAGTGACCAAGCGGGACTTCGCCGGAGTCCTTCCGACCGTGACGGCTTGGCGGCTGGCGGAAGTGCCGAGGTACCTTGAGCCGCAGGAAGTGGAACGGGTGATCCAGGCTTGTGATCGCGAGACTGCGGTCGGTCGCCGGGATTATGCACTGCTTCTGCTGCTGGCGCGTCTGGGACTCCGCGCGAGCGAAGTCCTCGCGTTGGAACTGGGCGATATCGATTGGCGGGCCGGTGTGCTCACGGTGCGTGGGAAGGGGCGTTATTACGACCAGCTTCCGCTTCCTTCCGACGTCGGGGAAGCGATCGCGACGTACATCCGCCAAGATCGCCCATGCTGCAGCACACGACGCGTCTTCATCCGGAATCGAGCCCCGCATCGAGGCTTCGCCCATCCGAGCTCCCTCAGTACCATTGTCTGCCGCGCCGTGCGAAGAGCTGGGCTGCAGCCGAATCACAAGGGAGCGCATCTCCTACGCCACTCGTTGGCGACGGGCATGCTCCGCCGCGGGGCCTCCTTGGCGGAGATCGGCCAGATTCTCCGCCACCGCGCGCCGAACACCACGGAGATCTATGCCAAAGTCGATTTGCAGGGGCTCCGTTCTCTGGCTCTGCCGTGGCCCAAGAAGGGAGGTGGACGATGAACACGCTCTCTGTTGCCTTGAAAAAATACCTGGCGCTTCGCCGGAAGCTGGGATCCCAACTACGGGGAGTCGACAGCGGACTTCAAGACTTCGTGGCCTTCGCCAAACGCGAGGGCGCTTCCTACATCACGACGGACTTGGCACTGCGCTGGGCTCGGGAACCGGCTCAGACGCAGCCCGTAACCTGGGCGTCTCGCCTCCGGATGGTGCGCTGCTTTGCCGTCTGGCTCAGCGCGATAGACAGACGTACCGAAGTGCCTCCCGTGGGGATCTTGCCCTATCGCTATCGGCGTCGGCCGCCTTACATCTACACCGATGCAGAGATTGCGGCGCTGATCCGAGCGGCAACTCGCCTGGCTTCTCCGCAAGGTCTGCGAGGACGCACTTACTCCACGATCTTTGGCCTCTTGTCAGTGACCGGGATGCGTGTCAGCGAAGCGTTAGCCCTCGATCGCGAAGATGTGGATCTGGAGCAGGGAATCCTCAGGATTCGGCGGACGAAGTTCGGCAAGTCCCGGCTGGTCCTTCTGCACGAATCGACCTGTCAAGTCCTCGCCGCTTACGCACTCGTGAGGGACCGTGTTGTTTGCCGCCCCCCCACGCCGGCCTTCTTTCTGTCGGAGCGCGGCACGCGCGTGAGCGGATGCGCCACTCGGTACACCTTTGCCAAGGTGTCACGCGCGGTGGGCCTTCGCTCCCCGGTACTTAACAACCGTCATGGCCACGGTCCCCGGCTGCACGATCTGCGCCATCGATTTGCAGCGCGCACGCTCGTGACTTGGTATCGCCAAGGGGTGGACGTCGAGAGGGAACTTCCCAAACTCGCGGCCTACTTGGGTCATGCCCACGTCAATGACACCTACTGGTACATCGAGGCCGTTCCGGAGTTGCTGGAGTTGGCCACACGCAGACTGGAAAAAAGAACGGAGGTTAAGCGATGACCCGACACAGCGATTTCCCGAAACTTGTCGAAGCTTTCTTCACCGAACGTCTCCTCCGGCAACGCAAGGCCAGCCCCGAGACCATCGCCGGATATCGAGACGCTTTTCGACTGCTCCTGCGATTTGCTGCGAGACGCTTGAAAAAGGAACCTTCAAAGCTGGCCCTCAAAGAACTGGACGCACGCTTCATCGGTGAGTTCCTCGACCACCTCGAAGCCGAACGTTCCAACAGCATCAGAACCCGGAATGCCCGTTTGGCGGCCATCCATTCCTTCTTCCGCTACGTTTCGTTCGAGGAACCAAGTTGCGAGGACCAGTGTCGCCGGATCCTGGCGATTCCGAGCAAACGTTACGAGCGAAGGCCAATCGCATACCTCACGCGTGAGGAGATCGACGCGCTGGTTGCGGCGCCGGATACGACCACCTGGATCGGCCGGCGGGACCAGGGCCTCCTGCTGGTCGCCATCCAGACGGGCCTGCGGGTTTCGGAACTTATCGGCTTGCAACGCCAGGACGTCAGGCTGGGGCGCGGAGCTCACGTGCAGTGCAAGGGGAAAGGAAGAAAGCAGCGTTGCACTCCTCTTCGCAAGGAGGCGGTGAGGCTCCTCGTCGCCTGGCTCCGCGAGTGCCCCAATGATCCCGAAGCGCCGATCTTCCCCAGCAGTCGCGGCGGAGCACTGAGTCGGGATGCTGTCGAACGATTGGTTGCTCGCCATTGCCACACCGCAGTGCGACGATGTCCCTCCCTCAAACGGAAAACGGTGACGCCCCACGTGCTTCGCCACACCGCAGCCATGGAACTCCTGCAACACGGCATCGACCGCTCGGTCATCGCACTGTGGCTGGGACATGAGTCAGTCGAGACGACCCAAATGTACCTCCATGCGGACCTTCGTCTAAAGGAACAGGCCCTGGCCCGAATTGTGCCGATAGGCGTCAAGCCCCGGCGATATCGTCCGGATGACAAGCTGTTGGCCTTCCTGGAGAGCCTCTGATTATGCCGCGTCAGGCAACGAACAACCCACGGGATTCGCCGGCTTTCACGTCAGGCTGGCAGTGAAGTCGGCATAATCCGGCACGCGGCATAATGTCGCTTATGCCGAGCTCGGCATAAGCGACACAGCTTCGCGACGCATCTGCTGGAGAATGGAGAAAACATCCGCAAGGTGCAGGAGTTGTTGGGGCACAAAGACATCCAGACGACGATGATCTACTTGCACGTCATGGAAGGCGGGACCACGGACGTGCGCAGTCCCTTGGATTTGTTGGAATAGGGTGGAGGGGGCATTTTGCTTTTCCGGTTCGCCCGGATGCTCACGAAGAAGTAGACAACGTGGAAAGCGGGCGGACTCGTGGCGGACGACGTCAAGGGTCTGAACGAGTGTATTGTCGCAGAGTTGCCCGGCGGAAAGTTGCTGCTCAACATGCGAAATCGTCAGGCGAAGTGCCGAGCCGTGGCCGCCAGCGATGACGGCGGACTGAGCTGGAGCCGGTCCCAATTGGTGAAGGAAGTAGTCGACCCGCAATGCCAAGGCGCTCTGCTACGTCTGCCGGGCAGCGTTCCCGCCCGCTTGCTGTTTTCCAACGCCGCCGACCCGAAACGTCTGCGGCTGACGGTGCGTCCGAGCTTCGACGCGGGCGGGACTTGGTCGGCCAGCCGGTTGCTCCACGCCGAACCCTCGGCCTACTCCGACCTGGCGGTCGCAGCCGACGAAACCATCTTGTGTGTGTCACACAGCCTCTTCCCCGGACTCGCCGGTACGGATCCGCACGACTTCCGTCAAGTCGGTGACAAAGATCTTGCCATCGCCAACCTGCTCGGTCTGTGCGGCCCGGATAATCGTGTCCAACACTTCGCGCAGTTTGTCGTCGGAAATGGCGACTTCCAACTTGATCTTGGGTACGAAATCCACTTTGTACTCGCTGCCGCGGTAGACTTCCGTACGACCTTTCTGACGGCCGAAACCGCGTACCTCCGTGATCGTCATGCCGGAGACGCCGCGTTCGGTTAAGGCTTGCTTGACGTCTTCGAGCTTGAACTGCCGAATGATGGCTGCCACAAACTTCATTGCGGACTCCTGGAGAATTTCTTCGGGGATTAGTTGAGGATATAGCCTTCTTCGCTGTGCTGGCTGAGGTCGAGGCCTTCCGTCTCCGCTTCGCGTGAAACTCGGAGGCCCATCACGGCGTCGAGCACTTTGAGAATAACGAAAGTGCCAACAATCGCCATTCCCCAAGCGACTAACGCCGCGATGAATTGAGCTTTCAGCAGCGGCCCGCCCTCTAATAGGCCCAGCAGCTTGCCATCGCCACAGGCACCGGTGGCGCGAGTCGCGAAAATTCCCGTCAGAAGAGCCCCCAGCGTTCCGGCTACGCCGTGAACACCGAAAACATCCAGAGAGTCGTCATAGCCCCACCGAATCTTGATCACGGTGCAAGCCGTATAGCAGCACAGCGCGCCCAATGCGCCAATCAGAAGAGCGGGCATCAACGTCACATAACCGGCGGCCTGGGTGACGCAAGCCAAGCCGGCCACGAGACCCGAACAGACGCCCAATACGCTCGGCTTTCCGCGCCGGAACCACTCCATGCTGGCCCATGTGAGGCCGCCGGCCGCGGCCGCGAAATGGGTCGCCGCAAAGGCGCTCGACGCCAATCGACTGGCGGCCAACGCGCTGCCCGCATTAAAGCCAAACCAACCGACCCAAAGCATCGTCGCTCCGATGGCCGTATAGGTCATGTTGTGAGGCGGCATCGGGTCTTTGCCATAGCCCAAACGTTTGCCCAACAGCAACGCGCAGACCAAAGCCGAGACGCCGGAACTGATGTGGACCACGGTTCCGCCCGCGAAATCCAGGGCCCCACCGCCCAGACCTGCCGCATGAGGACTGCCGTACGCCAGCAGACCACCACCCCAGATCCAGTGAGCCAGCGGCAGGTAAACCACCGTGCTCCAGAGGGCCATGAACACGACCATCGTGCTGAACTTCATCCGCTCAGCGAACGCCCCACATATCAGGGCCGGCGTGATGATGAAGAACATGCCCTGGTAGAGCATGTGTGTCAGGACCGGGATCGTCGTGTTAGGATACAGCGGGATGACGGACTGCCCCTCCTGCCACACCGCCTCGACATTGGCCATCCACAAGTAGGTGGAATCCCCGATCCACGGTCCATTACCACCGAAAACCAACGAGTAGCCATAGAGCGCCCAAATGACCGTCATGAGGCACATCAGGAACACGCACTGCATCATGACGCTGAGCACGTTCTTTCGACGCACAAGGCCGCAGTAGAACAGCGCTAAGCCGGGCGCCGTCATCATCAGCACCAGGGCGCACGAGATCAACATCCAAGCGTTATCGCCCGAATCGAACACAGGCGTCGCGATCGTCGAAGCGACTGCCGACGACTCCGTTGACGTCTGTGCCTCTCCCACGGCGGGCCAAGCAGACAAAGTCCCGACCACAAAACAGATTATGACCAGAAACTGACACCATCTTCCACGGCTCGACATTGGACCGCCTTTCCAGTGTGAGAAGCATGTATCAACGTGCATGGGGGTGGAACGTGCCGGTTCTCGTTCCACCGCTGCGTTTGGAATCTGGCCTTGCGTGCAATCATCGTGCCAGAGCATCAGGCATCGTTGTTATGAAACTTGTAACCGTTCATGGATTCAAGGCTTATGGATTTTCCCGGTAACGGCTATTTCGCGACAGCTCGCAACGCACGCCTAGTGTGTGGGCACGAGTGACTGTTGATCAGGCATGTCGGCCCAGTGGACTTTGGAATCCGTCCGCCATCGCCGCTCGATTGCAATACCTGTTCGTGCGGTTGCGGAACGGCGATCGGCGCCATTTCTATTGGCTGCGATTGTTCCGCGCCGGGAGCAAGCCAGGCAAACACATTTCGCAACGCCCCACCAAATCAGCAGACCCACCCGCGCCACACGAACAGCGGACCGCTAATCTCCGCTAATCAACGCTAATGGGGAGGCGCCCGCGAGTGATGCCTGGCGATCCTGCTGCAATCCGTGACCAGCGATGGGCTGAGAACTGAACTGTTACCGTGTTTTTCTTGCCGGTTTGCGATATGATGTCTGCTGCACGGGCCCATGGGGGCGTCGGCTCCGTCGGCCGAAGGTGTTCTCTCCGATGGGCCCGCTCGCACGGTCGAGCCAATTTTGTTTATCGTCCACAGCAATCTTTGATCCCCAGGAGAACCGCGATGACGCTTTCACGAAGACAGATGTTGCAGATCGGCGCCGGCGCCGCAGTCACATACGCAACAGGCATGGGCCTGAGTCGCAATGGTTGGACCGCCCCCAAGGAGAAGATCCCGATCGGCCTGGAACTCTGGTCGGTTCGCCAGCAGTGCGAAACCGAACTGCCCGCCGTTCTGAAGGCCGTGGGCGAAATGGGTTACGATGCCGTCGAACTCGCGCACAGCTACTACGGTCACGATGTCGCGACGTGGAAGAAGCTGCTGGATGAAAATGGCTTGAAGAGCTGCGGCATGCACATGGGATTGGGCGCTTTGCAGGGCGACAAGTTCAACGAGACCGTCGAGATTCACAAAGTGCTGGGTACGCCCTACCTGATCATCGCATCCCTGCCCCATAAGAAGCTGGAGTCGGTCGAGGCGATTACTGAGACAGGAAAACTGTTCAACGATTTGGCGGACCGGTTGGCGCCGCACGGCATGAAGATCGGTTACCATTGCCACGGCGGCGATTTCCAACAAGTCGAAGGCAAGACGGCTTGGGAATGGTTCGGCGAGAAGACCGGCAGGAATGTGGTGCTGCAATTGGATATTGGCAACTGTCTGGGCGGCGGCGGCGATGCGATGGCCATGTTGAAAGCCTTCCCGGGGCGTGCCATCTCGGTGCACATCAAAGACCATGGGGGCGAGCCGGGCAGCGTCTTTGGTGAAGGCAAAGTGAATTGGCCCGAGGTCTTCGAATTCTGCGAGACGGTCGGCGGCACGAAATACTACATCATCGAAGAAGAAGGCCGCCAAGGCCCCGAGGCATTGGCCTCCGTCCGCCGCGCGATCGAGAACTTCCGCAAGATGAGCAAATAGGGCCACGGATGGCAGAGCGGAGGCTCGGTGCGGATCAACGTCAGGCCAAACAAATAAGCCCACGGATGGCAAAGCGAACCCACGGATGAAGAGAATATGCAACCCTCAAGCCCCAACTGCGGGAACAGAAACGGTGTTTAGCATTTTCGCTCGACGGATCCCCGCACATGGGCACCTTGTGGTGGAGAAAACGCCGTGAGAAACATCATTGGATCGTCGCACGGCGGCAAAGATGCCTTGCCCCGGCTGTACGCCGACGTGGCGTTCTGGGGAATGACGGCGACGCAGCTGTTCGGCGCTTTTAACGACAATCTGTTCAAGCAGCTGATGCTGCTGCTGGCCGTTCCCGTGGGCCTGGGGGCGGTCTTTCAGCAGGACCAGCAGGGGTTGGCGACGATCGTCTTTTCGCTGCCTTTCGTCTTGTTCTCCGGCTATGCGGGTTTTCTGGCCGATCGGTACAGCAAGCAGCCGATCATCGTCCTGGCCAAGGTGACGGAGATCGCCGTCATGCTGCTGGGCCTGCTGGCGTTCGTGTACTATTCCGTCGCCGGCTATTCCGGCCTGCTGGTCGTGCTGTTTCTGATGGGCGCGCAGAGCGCGTTCTTCGGGCCGTCCAAGTACGGCATCTTGCCGGAAATGCTGCGCACCGAGGATCTTCCGCGGGCCAACGGCATCATGGTGATGACGACGTTCCTGGCGATCATTTTCGGCACCGCCGCCGCCGGCTTCTTGGGCGACTGGTTTCTCGACCCCGACACGCCGCTGGCAGAAACCGCTCCCGGGATGTGGGTGGGCTCGGCGTTTTGCATCGGCATTGCGGTCGTCGGTACGGTGACCTCGCTGCTGGTTCGTTGGGTGCCGCCTGCGCAGCCCGATTTGCGATTCCGCTGGTCGGCCTTGACGCTGCCGCCCGAAAGCCGGCGCGTGTTGCGCGATGATTCGCCGCTGCTGATGGCCATCCTGGCGACGTGCGTGTTCTGGCTCGTCTCGGGGGTCGCCATCCAAGCGATCAACTCGCTGGGGCTCGTTCAATTGGACGCCGGCAAACTGAAAACCAGCATCATGACGGCCATTATCGGGTTGGGGATCGCGCTGGGCGCCCTGATCGCCGGCAAGTTATGCCGCGGCCGCGCCAATCCGCGCGTGGTCACGGCCGGGGCGTGGGGACTGGTCCTGCTGTTCCTCGCGATGTCGATCTCGTTGCCCGGCAAGGTCCATCTGCTGGGGTATACTGGCAGTCTGGCAGCGTTGGTGTTGACGGGCGTGGCCGCTGGATTTTTTGCCATTCCCGTGCAAGTGTTGATCCAGGCCCGGCCGCCGGACGGTCTGAAGGGCCGCATGATCGCCGTAATGAACCAGACCAACTTCCTGGCCATCATGCTGTCCGGCTTTGTGTATTACCTGTTCGATTGGATTGTCGAGGGGATGGACTGGCCACGAAGTGCAATTTTCGCGATGATGGCCATCCTGTTGCTGCCGGTAGCGATTTTCTACCGGCTACCGGATGATGCATAGAGGGGAGTCTCGTATTCATGTTGGGCATAACCTTAACCGCCGACGTGTATCTCCGGCGGCTGAGCCAGGAGCTGGATCGCATCGATCTCGCGGCGATGGAGCGTTGGGCGGACTTGATTTATCGCGCCTGGCAGAACGGCAAGTTCGTGTTCTTGATTGGCAACGGGGGTTCGGGACTGACGGCCAGCCACTTTTGCGAAGATTTGGGCAAAGGCACGATTCGCGACGCCGAGCTGCGCGATGAAACGAAAAAGCGGCTCAAGGTGCTCAGCCTGACCGACAATGTGGGCTGGATCATGGCCGTCGGAAACGACTTGGACTACGACCAGATTTTCGTCCAGCAGCTGATGAACTACGGCTCGGCGGGCGACGTGCTGATCGCGATCAGCGGTTCGGGCAACAGCCGCAACGTGCTGTGCGCCGTCGATTGGGCCAACCGCCACGGACTGGTCACCTTCGGCCTGACCGGCTATGACGGCGGCCGGTTGAAGGAAACGCAACAGGACGGCCTGCACGTTGATTTGCACGACATGGGCATGGTCGAAAGCGTCCACATGTGCCTGCACCACTGGGTGCTGAACGACGTCTTTGCTCGTATCCACGGCGAAGGCCGATATGCGGCATGAACCGACAGGGGTGGACCTGCGGCCAAAGACCAGCCCACCCCTGTAAAGGTGCTAACCTCGTTGGAGTTCTCTTGCGGCGGGCACGGCCCGCCGCGCACGCTAAAGCGTGAACTCCAACGAACCCCGACGCCGCAGATTTCCAAGAAAACAGCACCTTTACAGGAGCGGACCAGGGCGCCCCAAGCCCAACTTCGTTCAGCCTTTGACCACCCCGATTGGGCGCATGCGGGCGACCTTCGCGGCCAGGTTGGCCCGATGGACGACGTCGACAACCACGTTCACGTCCTTGTAAGCTGCGGGTTGTTCTTCCGCCAAGCCGCGCCAGCTGCGGGCGCGGGCGATCACGCCTTTGGCGGCCAGTTCCAGATCGATCCGCCGGCCTTGGGCGTGCTTGACCGATGCCGTGCGGCTCATCTTGCGTCCGGCCCCGTGACAGCACGTGCCGAACGTCTGCTCCATGCTGCCGTTGCGGCCGACCAGCACCCAGCTGGCTCGGCCCATATCCCCCGGGATGATCACCGGCTGGCCGATCTGCTTGTAAGCGGCGGGGGTTTCCGGATGGTCGGCCGGAAAGGCCCGCGTGGCGCCTTTGCGATGGACCCAGACCTGGCGATCCCGGCCGCCGATCGCGTGCCGTTCGAATTTAGCAATGTTGTGGGCCACGTCGTAGACCAGGTTCATCCGCATTTCCTGCCAGCTGCGTCCGAACACCGCTTCGAACGACTCCCGCGCTTGCCACATCAGCAGCTGGCGGTTGCACCACGCGAAATTGGCCGCCGCGCACATCGCGCCCAAATAATGCCGGCCCTCGGGACTGTCGATCGGAGCGCAAGCCAGCTGGCGATCGGGCAGCGAGATGCCGTATTTCTCCGGCACGCCGCGGAGCGTTTTCAGCGCGTCGTCGCAGACTTGGTAGCCCAGTCCGCGCGAGCCGGAGTGGACCATGACACAGATCATGTCCTTTTCCAGGCCCATGACAGCGGCGGCCTGGTCGTCGAAAATCGCTTCGACGACTTGCACTTCCAGAAAATGGTTGCCCGAGCCCAGCGTTCCGCATTGGTCCGAGCCGCGTTCCAAGGCCCGCGGACTGACGCACTCCGGCGCCGCCTCGCGCAGGCAGCCGCGCGCCTCGGTGTGCTCGATGTCGCCATCGGTCGCCAGATCGCGGTCGCGCAGGTACCGCACGCCGTCGGTCATCAACTTGCGAAGTTCCTTGACGTTGTAGCGGTACTTGCCGCCTCGTCCCGTGCCGGCCGGAATCTTGGCGAACAAGTGGTCCATCAGCCGCGGAAGTTGCGGCTTGACGTCCGTGTAGAACAGATCCGTTCGCATCAGCCTGACACCGCAATTGATATCGTAGCCCACGCCACCGGGCGAAATCACGCCGCCTTCGTCCGGATCCGTGGCACACACGCCGCCGATCGGAAACCCATAGCCCCAATGGATATCCGGCATCGCCAGGCTGGCGTGCTGGATGCCGGGCAGGAATGCCACGTTGGCGACTTGTTCACAGGCCTGATCGTGCTTGAGTTCCTCGACCATCTCCTCGCTGGCGAAGATCAAACCGTCGACTCGCATGCCCTGTTTATAGCTTTTGGGAATCCGCCAGCAGCAGTCATTGACCTGCTCCAGCGGCCCTCGATAAACGCCTTCCGCCATGATCCGTCTCCCCAAACGTGGATTCCAACTCCTTCGAACGAAGACTTCGACCCATTATACTGCAGCGGATTCTTCAAAGGAGAGCGATCGATCATGAACTTGCGCACGCAAAAACGTCAGCTGCGCCAGCAGGCGTTGGCCAATCGAGAGGCTCAGCAGGACCGAGAGGGGCTGAGCCGGAAGATTATGGGCCATTTTCTCGCCTTGCCGGCCTACCAGCAAGCCCGCACGGTGATGCTGTACGTCGGCATTCGCAGCGAAGTTCACACTCGTGCGTACGTGCCGGAAATCCTGGCGAGCGGCCGGCGGGTGGTGGTGCCGTACTGCCAAGGCGATCAGCTGGGCTTGTTCCAGCTGCACGATCTGAACGAATTAGAACAAGGCGGCTTTGGACTCTGGGAGCCGCCGTTAGCGCGGCGCGAGGACACGGCCCGGCAGGTCGACGTCAAGGATCTGGATTTGATCGGCGTCCCCGGACTCGCCTTCGATCGCCGTGGAGCGCGTCTGGGGCACGGCAAAGCGTACTATGACCGCCTGCTGCACAACGTTCGGCCGGATGCCGTGCTGGCCGGATTGGCTTTTGAGTGTCAGATCTTTCCCCAAGTCCCGATGGGAAAACGGGACGTGTTCATGGATTGCGTGGTTACGGAGCGCGAGGTATATCAGCGATGACGCGTGGTGATGAATCCCAGTTCCGGGAATCGCTGGGCGAACGGCGGACGTTGACTTTGGGCCGACTTGAAAGTGACCGGATCGACCTGAAAAAACTCGATGTTGACCCGCCGTGGCGCGGCCTATATAATTCGCCGCTGTGCTAAGGAGGGCACGGCACCGCCAACATTGACCCAGATGCAGACGGTAAACCAACAAGAACCAGGGAAGTGACACTCTGGCCGCGGCCCCCCAATTCCTTCCCGCAGGCCCAACGCTATAGGACTGTTCGGTGTCCTACACACCCGTGCTTGACCAGGACGTCAAGGAACAAGTCCGCCAAGCGACAGATATTGTCGATTTGGTCGGACGCTACTTGCCGTTGCGCCGGCAGGGACGGAACTATGTCGGCCTTTGTCCCTGGCACGATGACGCGCGACCTAGCTTGCAGGTGAACCCCGAGCGTCAGTCCTGGAAATGCTGGGTTTGCGACGTCGGCGGTGACGTATTCAGCTTCTTGATGCAGCACGAGCGGATCGGATTTCGTGAAGCGTTGGAAATGCTGGCCGAGCGAGCCGGCATTGCGTTGCGGCCGACGGAAGCGCAAAACGTGGCTCCGGGCAGCCCGCAAGACAAGAAGACGTTGTACCGGTCGCTGCAATGGGCGGCAGAGCAGTTCCAGCAGTGCTTGCAGGCTGGCCCCGAGGCGGAAGAAGCCCGTCGGTACATCGACCAGCGGGGCCTGACGGCCGAGAGCGTTCAGCGGTTCGGCTTGGGATTCTCGCCCGACGGTTGGCAGTGGCTGTTGGACCGCGCCCGTGGGGCTGGATTCTCGCCGCAGGTCCTCGAAGCGGCCGGTTTGTGCGGCCGAAGTTCAAACAGCGGCCGATATTATGATCGCTTTCGCGGCCGGCTGATTTTTCCAATCCGCGACGTCCAGAGCCGCACGATTGCCTTCGGCGGCCGGATTCTGCCGGGCGCCGCTGCCGACAACCCGGCCAAGTACGTCAATTCACCGGAAACCAAACTATTTTCCAAGAGCGACAACCTGTACGCCCTGGACTTGGCCCGCGAACGGATCGCCAAGCTGCGGGAAGGCGAAAAGGAAGTCGTTGTCGTCGAAGGCTATACCGACGTGATCATGGCTCATCAGACGGGGCTGGATCACGTCGTCGCGGTGCTGGGCACCGCGTTGGGGCCGCGCCACATTCAGTTGTTGCAGCGGTTCGTCGACCGCGTGATCCTGGTATTGGACGGGGACGAAGCCGGCCAGCGGCGGACCAACGAGATTCTGGAACTGTTCATCGCCGCCCAAATCGACTTGCGAATCTTGACGTTGCCCGAAGGGCTGGATCCTTGCGATTTCCTGCTGGAACGCGGCGCCGAGCCGTTCCGGGAACTACTCGGCGGCGCCATCGACGCCCTGGAGCATAAGATGCGTGTCGCCACGCGAGGCATCGATCTGCTGCGCGAAACGCACAAAGCCAACCAAGCGCTGGAAGACATCCTGTCCACCGTCGCCAAAGCGCCGGCGCAAGCGGCGGCGATGCCCGGTGGGCCGGCAAACACGCGGCTTCGGGAACAGCAGTTACTGGGGCGATTGGCGCGTCAGTTCGGCTTGCCGGAACACGAATTGCGAGCGCGCGTCGGCGAGTTGCGCCGCAAACAGCAGTTGCGAACGGTGGCGGTGCCCGCCAGTCGCACGGCGGCGCCACTCAAAGCGCCGAACCGTCCCAAATTGCGTGATTTCGATGCAGCAGAAATTGAATTACTGGAAATCTTGGTCGTTCATCCCGAATTGGCGGAGTTCGCCCTTCGCGAAATCGAGGTCGGGCAACTAAAATCAGAACCGGTTAGGATCATCTACCGTACAATTCACGGCATTTACGACACGGGCGGCGCACCGGATTTCGGCAACGTGCTGACGGCGCTGGACGACCCGGGTCTGAAGAATATCTGGGTGGAGCTGGATGAACGAGCCCACGCGAAAGCAGCCGCCGCGCAGACCCATTCGCGCGACAGATTGCAGGGGCTAATCGACATCTTCCGCTACGCCACGATGACCAGAGGACGCCGGCAACAGCTGGCTGCTCTGGAAGAGAAGCGGCTGGACGATCAAGAGGAACTCGACGTTCTCGAGAACTTGATCGCCCAGGAGCGAGGCCGGCACGGTATTTCCGCGCCCAAGGAGGGGTAGGTACTGAACCCGCATAGGTATCCGTACGAGCGCAAGAACGCGCAGGAGGGGAATCGTGGATCAATTGAAACAGGTATGTGTGAACCAGGAATTGCAGGATCTCATCAACAAAGGGAGGACGCTCGGCTATGTGACCTACGACGAGGTCAACAAGTTTCTGCCGGAAGATGATTTTAACATCGACCAGTTCGAAGAACTGCTGCTGACGTTGAAAGCCGAACAAATCGAGTTGGTCGAGGAGTCGCCCAAGCAGATCGAGCCGCCACGGCAGATCGCTTCGTTCCGGGAGGATGCCGCGGTGCCGCGACCGCCGATCGCCGAGACGAAAATTCCGGCGATCGAGGTGGTGCCGCCTGGGGAGGCGGTAGTTCCAGCCACGGCGCCCGCCGTTCCCATCGCGGCTGCAGATCTTCCCAAGCTGACGGATGATCCCATCCGGATGTATCTCAGCCAAATGGCCGAGATCCCGTTGTTGTCCCGCGAGGAAGAAGTCGCTCTGGCCACACGGATCGAGCGCACGCGGCGCGAGTTCCGCCGAAGCGTGCTCGCCTGTGACTTTGCCATGCGCAAGACGGTGGACACGCTGAAGAAAGTGTTCAAAGGCGAGCTGCCGTTCGATCGCACGATCAAAGTCTCGCTGACCGAGCGGCTGACCAAGGAACAAATTCAGGCCCGGATGCCTAATAATTTGCGGACTTTGGAGAACTTATTGGATCGAAACCGCGAAAGTTTCGAGGTTCTGATCCGCAAGTCGACTCCGCCCGAAGTCCGCGACCAAGTCCGCACGGCCTTTCTCCGCCGCCGCCGCAAGTGCCTGCAACTGGTCGAAGAACTCAGCTTGCGAACCCGCCGCGTCCAGCCGTTGATCCAGCAGCTGGTCGATTTTGCGGAACGTATGGAGGAAATCCGCCAGCGGCTGCACGAGATCGGCAGCGAGTCGCGATTCAAAGACGAGCGGGCCAATCTCCGGCACGAATTGCACGACCTGATGCAGCTGACGCAAGAGAGTCCGCAGAGCCTGCGGCGCCGCGTCGATTCGATTCGGCAGCAATTCGCCGACTACGAGGCAGTCAAGCGGCAGTTGTCCAGCGGCAATTTGCGGCTGGTCGTCTCGATCGCCAAAAAGTACCGCAATCGGGGCCTGAGTTTCCTGGACTTGATCCAGGAGGGCAACACGGGGCTGATGCGGGCGGTGGACAAATTCGAATATCGCCGCGGGTTCAAGTTCTCGACCTACGCCACGTGGTGGATTCGCCAGGCGATCACGCGGGCCATTGCCGACCAAGCGCGGACCATCCGCATCCCGGTCCACATGATCGATGTCCTGTCAAAACTGAGAAATATTGAGAAGAGGCTCTTGCAAGAACTGCATCGAGAACCGACAACAGAGGAAGTTGCCGTCCGGGCGGGCTTGGACGTGGAAGAGGTGAAACGCGTTATGGACATCGGCCGGCATCCCGTCAGCCTGGACCGGCCGGTGGGCGACGGCGAAGATTGCAGTTTTGGTGAATTGATCGAAGATGTTCAGTCCGACAACCCGGTTCGCAACGCCAACAACGGCCTGTTGCGGCAAAAAATTGAAGCCCTGCTCAAGACGCTCACGTATCGCGAACGGGAGATTATCCGCCTGCGCTACGGCTTGGGGGACGGCTATACCTACACCTTGGAGGAAGTCGGCCGGATCTTCAAGGTCACCCGCGAGCGGGTGCGGCAGATCGAAGCCAAGGCGGTTCGCAAGCTGCAGCACCCGGTCCGCAGCCAACAGTTGGCGGGCTTTTTGCGTGGGGTCGCCTGAGCGCCTCGCCCGTACCGAGCTAACCTCAGCCGCTGGTCCAACGATCAGCGGCTTTTTTGTTTTCTTGACCAGCCCTGTCCTGGGGCCTTTGGCATTGCGGCTCCACGCCGCGTTAGGAGATGATTCCCATGCAAGTATCCGCTGAAGTGCTTCGCGAGTTACACCGTATCCATCGTCAATTGAGCGATCTGAGAGATCGCCTGCAGAGAGGCCCCCGCCAAGTCCGCATTGGGCATCAGGCCGTCGAACACACCGAACAGGAACTGGCGACGGCCAAGGAGGCCGCAAGACGCACGCGGATGGAAGCCGACGACAAACAGCTCAGCCTCCGCCAGCGTGAAGCCAAGATCGCCGATCTGCAGCGGAAGCTGAACGAGGCGCAGAGCAACGTCGAATTCAAAGCGTTCAAGGACCAAATCGCCGCCGACGAAGCGGCCAACGCCGTGCTGGAGGACGAGATCCTCGACCGGTTGGAGAAACTCGACGAACTGCAGCAACACGTGCTGGACGCCGAACACAAACTGGGCCGCGTCCGCGAAGAGCTGCAGCGCGCCGAAGATCGCGTCGCGCGCGAACAGTCGACGCTGCATGACGAACTGGCGCGCGTCAAAGATGAATTAGTGCATGCCGAGGTCGCCTTGCCCCCGGAGTTCAAGTCCGAGTACGAACGGATTGTCAAAGCGCGCGGCGAGGAGGGCTTGGCACCCGTCGACGGCGAATCCTGCGGCGGCTGCAACACCACGCTCACGACCCAAATCATGAACCAGCTGTACCTGTCCAAACCCATTTTCTGCAGATGCTGTGGTTGTATGTTGTATTTGCCCGAAGGCCGCGTCAGCCCAGGGAAGAAGCAGTGAAGCCGAGCAGCCGCATAAAGGAGGAGCATCATGGCTTTGTTTTCACGCGCAACGGTCTTAGAAAAACTGCGTGCCAAGGTGGCGGCCGGCCAGCCGATCGTCGGCGGCGGGGCGGGCACGGGGATTAGTGCCAAAATGTCCGAGGCCGGCGGCATCGACTTGCTGGTGATCTACAATTCCGGCCGCTTCCGGATGGCAGGGCGCGGCTCGCTGTCCGGCCTGTTGCCCTACGGGGACGCCAACGCGATCGTGATGGAGATGGCTCGTGAAGTCATCCCCGTGGTCGAACGGACACCGGTTCTGGCGGGCGTCTGCGGGACGGATCCGTTCCGGTTGATGAAGCTGTTCCTACGCGACGTGGATGCGGCGGGGTTCTCCGGCGTCCAAAACTTTCCCACCGTCGGCCTGTTCGACGGCAAGATGCGGCAGAACCTCGAAGAGACGGGTATGGGATTTGGACTCGAAGTGGACATGATCCGCACCGCGCATGAAATGAACCTGCTGACGACGCCCTACTGCTTCAATCCCGACGAAGCTGCCGCGATGGCCGGGGCCGGTGCGGACATTCTGATTCCGCACATGGGTTTGACGACCAAGGGCTTGATCGGCGCCGAAACGGCGCTGACGTTGGAAGAGTCCGCGCGCAGCGTCCAGGCGATGCACGACGCAGCGAAACGGGTCAATCCCGAGATTTTGGTGCTGTGCCACGGCGGCCCGATCGCGGAACCCGCCGATGCTCAATTCATCCTGGACCACACCGAAGGCGTCGTCGGCTTTTACGGGGCCAGCAGCATGGAACGTTTGCCCGTCGAACCGGCCATCTCGGGCCGCGTGCGAGAGTTCACCCGGTTGCGGTTCAAGCCGGCCTAGACGCAACAGCCCGGGAAAGCGGAGCGACCGTGCGATTCGGGAGCCGCGAAGCGGCGGCAGCAGATAGCTGCGGGCGTAAGCCCGCAGCTTCAGTTCGATACGCGGCGGGAGCCGCGAAGCGGCGGCAGCAGCTAACCATGATGTTCGTCCTCAAACAAATATTCCAATCGAAACTCGATGTGATGTCGTTCCACGAAATCAATGTATTCCTCTTGAAACGTTTTCACTCGGTGGTGTTCTCGCTGATTCCGGATGTAATCGCGAACCGGCTCGATTCGCGAATAGCTCACGGTGAACGCACCGTAGCCCTTCTGCCACTCAAAAGACCGCTTGACCTCCGGCTGCTCACTCATCCATCCGGAAGAGTTTGCCTTCACATCCCGGATGACGTCGGCAACAGCGAACGCTGGGGACAACCTCGCGAGGACGTGGACATGATCCGCCGTTCCGCCAATTTCGATCAGATGTCCTTTTTTCGCCCGTAATGTGCCGCCCATGTATTCGTAGAGTCGCTCTCGAATGACGTCTCCGATGGTGGGGCTTCGGTATTTGGTGGCATAAACAATGTGGTAGGTCAATTGCGTGTAACTACCCATAGGATGCCTTATTTGCTGCCGCCGCTTCGCGGCTGATGTCGATTGTGGCGTTCCGAACTGCCGCCGCTTCGCGGCTCATGTCGTTTGTTGGCGGTCTTCGGCCCGGCGTCGGCGCAGGAATGGTGTGGCGAACTCATTGGCTGGCCTCGTTGGACGAGAAGGCCGCGGGACGGGAACGCGACCGAAGCCAGGGCTTCAGGTTTCTCCTCCCCCTCGTTCCCCTATGCTTCCCTGTCGTCGCTCAACTCGGTGTCGTCAAACAGCTCGCTGAGGCGAAGCCGAAAGTCGGGCAACACGGACGCGGCGTCCAGTTCTTCGTCCCGGCTGACAATGCAAACGGCCGTCGGGGTCGTATAGGCGTACACCTGCTGCCGCGAGGGATAAACGACCCAGACCAACTCGACGCCCGCCTGGAAGTACTCAGCGACCTTCTCCAGAATCTCATTCGCCGGATTGGTGGGGCTCACGACCTCGATCGCCAAATTCGGTACGACATCCCAAGCCTCGGTGCTAGGAATACGATTCTTTCGCGGCCAACGCTCATACGACACGAACGCCACGTCCGGCCGCCTTTTCTTGCCCACCCAGCGGGTCAAATCGAACAACGTCTCCGTGACGACTCGACCGACTGGCACCTGCTGGGTGTGCGTTCGCAGCATTCCCGACAACTCCGTTGCGATCCAGGCTTCGTAGGCACCCAGCGGCTCGGACTCCACAATCTGCCCATCGATCACTTCGTACAAGCGTTCATCGCCGAGCGGCACAGCAGTGGCAAGGCTCATTACAGTTACCTCCGTTTACCATTACCATGCTCACATTCTACACCGGGGGCAAAGACGTTCAACCACGCCTGCCCACCGCGTCAGCCTGCGGGTCTTCGGCCGACCGTCGGGGCAGGAACTGTGGGGGCGAGCCCATTGGCTGGCCTTCTTGGACAAGGGAGGTTATTTCTTGAGCGTTGGCGTGCGGGCTGTGGTTCGCGACGTGCGTGGCGCTACCGCACTGCTGACTCGCACGCCGACAGTGGGTACGGAACAGGACGTAGGTTTTGCAGCGGCGTGCGAGTAAGTGCCCCACGCGCAGGGCCACGCCGGCCACACAAGACCGTGACGCCACGGACGCCACGACGATCTACCAAAATCTCGCTTCATGCTAAATCGCCTGTTTTGACATCTGGATTTCGAATTCGCTGGGGCTCCGCCTTCCGCTACGGCTCGAAACGGGTCTCGGCTCCGCTGCGCTGCGCACGATACCCGTTTCGGCCTGCGCGGCAGGCTCCGCTCTGGCTGGATTGGACTCGCTTTACCTGCTGGACGCATCCACCGAACTAAAGGCCAAGCGGAACCCGAGGTTGCTGCCCCGGTAACCCGGCGTGAGCCCGTACCGGAGCGCCGACCGGCAGCCCCACGCGCCGTCGCCCCAGCTGCCGCCGCGGCTCACGCGGCTCGAGCCTGCCGTTCCCCCCGTCGGATCGTCCACCGTCGTCGATGCGTAATCCCGCTTATCGTCCGAACACCACTCCCACACATTCCCGTGAATATCATACAAACCCCAAGCGTTCGGTCGCTTCTCACCCGCAGGATGCGTCGTGCTGTTCGCGTTATCACTGTACCACGCATAATCCTTTAACGACGACTCGTCGTCCCCGAACGACCATTTCGTGTTACTCCCCGCGCGGCAGGAATACTCCCACTCCGCCTCTGTCGGTAACCGGTACGTCCGGCCTTCCTTGTCGCTCAGCTTCCGGCAAAACGCTACCGCGTCCTCCCTCGATACACTCTCCACCGGTAACTGCGCCCCCTTGAAAATGCTCGGATTGCTCCCCATTACCCGCTCGTACTGCTCCTGCGTCACCTCCGTCACGCCCAAGTAGAACGGCTTGGTAATCCGTACCCGATGCTGCGGCTTCTCATCGCTGGCTGCAGCCGAATCGCTGTCCGGCGAACCCATCTGAAATTCGCCGGCGGGGATCAAGGCGAACTTCATTCCCAGAGAATTGATGAGCGTCGGCCCGGCGTCGACCGTCGCCGCGGGCTGCAAGTGGAAGGTTAGCGGGGTGGAATCGCCGGGCGCTGGTTGCAGGACGCGTTCGTCGCTGCGCTAGCCGGTCTTCGTGGCCAAGAGCGTGATCTTCTTCTTGCCGTCCGCCTTGGTCACGGTGACGATCCGCTGCGGGCCGTCGCCTGCGACCGATGCGCCCTCGCCGCTGACCACAAGACGCGCATCGGGCGGGTCGATTTGGACTTGGAACATAGCGGGCTTGGGCTCCGGTTCCGGGGCGGGGACCGGCGGCGGTGGCGTGGGCACCCGTTGCAGAGCGAGTCTCAACTCCCGCGAGTCGCCCGGCACGGGTTGCAACTCCATTCCTGGTTCTCGTAGCCGGACTTGGTCGCCAAAAGCACGATCTTCGTCTCGCCGTCCGGTCGCGCGACGGTCACCGTCCAAGCCTGGCCGTCCGACGCGACGCTGGCTCCCTCGCCGCTCACGAGCAGCTTGCCATCGGCCGGCTCGACGCGGACGTTGTACACCGCCGGTTGCGGCGCCGCGGGCCGCTCTTCCCCGCCTCCTGTCTCTGGCGTACCAGGACGTGCGGAGTCGGGCGTCTTGGGAATTAGTGTGATCCGCACGGGTTCTTCCTTGCCGCGTTTCACGGTGAACGAACGTGTGACCGTCTCGAAGTCCTGGCCCGTGACCACAAGCTGGTGGCCGCCGGTGCGCAGTCGCAACGGTTTGCCCAGCCCTTCCAGGCGGATGTCGTTGCCGTCCACTCGAATATCGACGTTGGCCTGCGGGTCGCTAAGTTCGATCTTGACAGTCCCTTCGGGCGTGGGCAGGAGAATCATGATACCCAGCCAAAGCAGTGGAACGAGAACGAGGGCGAACGTCGCGCCGGCGAGCGAGGTCCACCGCCACGCGGGCGAAATTGGTTGCCAGCGGCCCGCGGCGACGGGCTGAGGTGCTGGAGCCTCCGGCTGGAATTCCGGTGGTTGAGGGTCGTCGTCAGGGATGGCCAAGACGATGGACTGGCTCGCTTCGGACGAAGTTGCGGTGGGATAAGCTGGAGACTTGCCGCGGCGTGGCCGCGGCCTGGTCCAACGACGCGGTGCATCTGGGGCTGAGGACGGATCTCCGGTGCGGCCGGGTTCGACGGTTCCGGGAGACCAGCGGCCGTGGGTTTCGGCGGAGTCGGAAACCCGCACCGAAGCAGTCGAGCCGGGGCGGAGGCACTCCGCCAGCGCCGCAGCCAGTTCGGCCATCGAGGCGTAGCAGGCACACAGTCGTTGCGCCGCCTGCGGATCGCCGTGGCGGTAATCGTGGACAAGTTCGGTGATTGATGTGGAGGCGTCCATAGGAACCAGAATTAAACTGGGACGGCAAGCACGCGAACACGGAGTGTAAGCCACGGTGGAGTGGGGGTCGAGATAGTGTAACCTGATTCGTTTAGCCGTTGTTGTCAATCACGGCGCCGGAGGGCATACTACAGTGATGAGCACTTTGCTGGAAATCGAATCAGCGATTAACCAACTGAGTCTCCCGGAGCTTGCGGAACTCGAGCAAATCGTGCGGCAGGAGCTGCGGGAACGTCGCAATGCGAGGGCGGCTGACGTGACTGCTTCGTCGCGTGTCCTCGGACTCCACGCCGGCGCATGGGCGGTCGCAGAGGATTTTGATGCGCCGCTGCCGGAGGACTTCTGGCTGGGTAATGACGCGTGAAGCTGCTACTTGACACCCACGCTTTTGTCTGGCTCGACGGCGAACCCGCGAGGTTGTCGGCCCACGCGCGTGCGGCATGCACCGACTCGGCGAATGAGTTGTACTTGAGTCTGGCGAGTGTTTGGGAACTACAAATCAAGTTGCAGCTCGGCAAGTTGGAGCTTCGCGGCGATCTCGTCTCGATTCTAACTGAGCAACAACGGACCAACCACCTGCGTCTGTTGCCCATCGAGTTGGCTGACATTCTGGGCTTGGCCATATTACCGGCACATCACCGCGATCCTTTCGACCGGCTGCTCGTTTCTCAGGCTCAACGCGGCGGTTTTGGACTCGTCACCCACGACCCGGAAATCGGTAAGTATCCCGTGAGAATTCTCTGGGACTGAGCATGATTCGCGTGATGCCCACCAAGCGTTCCTCCGCGACGAGCCATGTTTCTTGCACGCTCGAGAGCATCGTCTCGGCCAGACGGCGATCCTCCGCGGAATTTTTGCGGCAAACCTCGGCAACGCTGACCGGTCATCCGCTGTCCGGCCATCCGCTGTCCTGACCGGGAAGCTGAACCACCAGCGTGACTTGTTGCTGAGGCGCAAGCGGCAACGGCTGATCGGGACGAAGCACTCCGTCCTCGAAGATCGCGGTAATCGTCATGTTGCCTGAAGACAGGCCTGGCGTGTTCAGTTTGTGCCGTTTTCGCCCAGTTTTGTACTCCTGGAGCGTAACGAGTTTTGTTCCCCACTGCCGGTCCGCTTTCTCTGGAGTGCGGTGGCTTGACGCCGCTTTGGCTGTGCCTTTCTTTCTCTCCGCTCTCCAACAGCTATCGTGCAAAATGCAAAGCTGATGCAAAATGAAAGCGGCGTCAAGCCACCGCACTCCAAAACAGCTCGAACCTCGTTCTAGGAGGATCTACGCAGAACAAAAACGGGATCAAGGACATTGGTGTTGACAAGCACAAACTGAACACGCCAGGACAGGCCTATTCTTCTGGAACGGCTATTCTGACCACGATTAGACGGCCATTCCGTTTACGCCGAAAGGCATCGGTTGAGAAGCTACGAGGTACTTGGACGGCTTATGGTTTTTCGGCTTGCTGATCCCGATAGGCGTACATGGCATAGCCGACTTCGCGGCACGCGGCGATGGTTTCCGGATAGGGGGAATCGCAGATGTCCAGGAAGCCGATCTGATAATTCTCGCCGTCGCCGCGGCCGGTGGTCGCCTGGTCGCCGTACTGGAACCAGTGCGTGCCGACGATCCAAGGATTGCGCAACGCGCCTTGCACGTAGCCCTTGTACATCGCGGCGCGTTCCTGTTGATCGGCCGTTTTCTGCAGGCCCGGATGAAACATGCCGCGGTCCAGCGCCCCGAAGTGGAATTCGCCGACGATCACCGGCCGGTCGATCTCCGCGGGCAGCCGGAATCCCGCGATGTCGCGTTTGTACAGGTTGTACGCGATGACGTCGCAATACTCGGCGGCGGCCCGAGCCGCGCGGTCGTTGACCCAGGCAAAGCGGCAGCCCATGTACATCTGATTCGGTGCCGCGCGTTTGACCTCTTCGCGGCAAGTGCGAAAGTACTGTTCGGCCAGCCGCGTATAGAACGCTTTCAAATCGTTCGCCGCCTTCTGCTTGTCGGGCACGTGGGTGCCGGCCAGCAGCGCGTTCCAGGACGCGTGCGGCGTGCCCCAAGCTGCGTTCAACCGTTCGATCGTTTCATACTTGGCTTTCAAATCATCCACAAACGCTTGTTTGGCCGGCTGGTCGGCCGGCGAGGCCAGCGCGGCGACGGCCAGCGACGTTTCGTCGCCCCAGCCCAATTCGTTATGCACGAAAAAGCCGATGCACCAGGGATCGCCGGCGGCTTTGCCTTGCTCCCGCTCCAACGCCGTCCGCAAACCGGCCCGAAATCCGTCATGGAAAGGATCGGGAAACTTGCCCCAATACCCGGTGCTGCCTTCCAGGGGCCGGACGTCACGGCCGGACGGCGAGCAGGTCGCTACGTAGGGCGTCTTGCGCAGCAGATAGATAGCGGGATCGGACCAATTGCCGATCGAGTTCATCCCCCAGCTGAACAGCCGCACGTGCGCCAGTTGCGCGAATGCCGTGGTCCACGTGGGACCGTACTTCCGCAGCAGGTTGACGCCGGTAAAATTGAACGTCTCAAACGGTTTGCCTTGAAACCGCTGGTAATACCCCTTAGGCGCCCAGGTCTGCTGGCTCAGGAACTGGGATTCCGGCGTGCCCTGCGGCGGTAGCGGATCGAAATAGTGAACCCGGTCCGCGATGGGCGTCACGCCGCTGGCCGAGCGGACACAGTCGATCCCGTGCGACCAGAACAACGAGCCCTCGGGATCGACCAGCCACCAGCGGCCTTCGTGCTTCGCGGCGTGGAAGAACCCCGTGGCCGGCAATTGCGGGCCCTCCAACCAACCGCCGTAGGCACTCCACCCCTGAGCACCCGGATGCTCCTGCAGATCTTTCCGTTCCGCGTCGCGGTGCCGCCGCAGATCGTCCAGCGTTAGGATTTTCCCCGGCCACTGGCGATGGCGATACTGGCCAAAGCGGTCGAGCAAGGGAAACAGACCGCCGGGTGCATTCAAGGCCGCCAGCACTTCGTCCCGCGGCGGATTACCGCGCATGCCGATCAGCACCAGTGGGGCCGTGATTTGCGTTTGGCGAACACCGTCGACCACGACGCTCAGCACGTCCGGCCGAATCCCCCAAGGCAGCGGCTCGAACGACAGCTTGACCGCCGCGCCGTCTGCGTCGGGCTCGAAGCGGCCTTCGCAAATTGGGGCGTCCTCCTTTCGCAGCGCGATCGGCTTGCCTACCAATTCCCGCGGTCCGCGGATCTTGACGACGACCGGCTGGTCCTGTTTGTCGTGCAGCGGGGGGCAGACGATTTCCAACAGCTGCTCCGCGGAACGCCCCGTCGCAGCCGCCAGCGCCAGAAACACGGCGAGGCCAAGATGCGGGAAACGCATGGCTTTCTCCTTTCGATAATACGAACGGGCGGGCACCTCAACAGGACGGACCTGGAAATCCGCCTTCGATTCGGTTCCGCAGCGTTGATTGTTACTGCAGCCGCTGCCGCAGTTCGTCCACACAATCGTCGACCTTGACGCGCCACTGCTGCAGCGTGTCACGGTCGCGGAACGTGACGGTACGGTCTTGCAGGGTCTGGCCGTCGACCGTGATACAATACGGCGTGCCGGCTTCGTCCTGGCGGCGGTAGCGGCGGCCGACGGCGCTCTTTTCGTCGTAGAATACCGGAAAATGCACCTTCAGGGCTCGATAAATTTCCTTGGCGACGTCCGGCATTCCGTCTTTCTTGACCAGTGGAAACACGGCCGCTTTGATAGGAGCCAACCGCGGATGGAGTTTCATGACCAGCCGCTGCTGCATCGTGCCCTTGTCGTCCGGCACCTGGTCCTCGGTATATGCTTCGCACAGGAACGCCAGCGCCGCTCGGTCGGCTCCGGCCGAGGGTTCGATCACGTGCGGCGTGTAGCGTTCGCCGCTGAGATCGTCGCGGTACGTCAAATCGCGGCCGCTGCCCTTCCACTTAGGCTTGCCGTCCGGTCCAAGTTCCACCTGCAACGGGCGCGTCTTCTCGTCCAGCTTGCCTTCCATGTGGCTGCGCAAGTCGAAATCGCCCCGGTGGGCGATGCCCTCCAATTCCCCGAAATCGCCGGGCTGCAGGAACGGAAAGGCGTATTCGATATCGGCCGTACCGGTCGAATAGTGACTCAATTCTTCCGCGGCGTGCTCGCGCAGCCGCAGCCGCTCGCCGGCCAGCCCCAGTTTCGTATACCATTGCATCCGCCGGTCGCGCCAATACCGGTACCAGTCGGCCGAGGAATCGGGATGGCAGAAGAACTCGATTTCCATCTGCTCGAATTCGCGCGAGCGGAAGGTGAAGTTCCGCGGCGTGATTTCATTGCGGAAGCTCTTGCCGATCTGGGCGATGCCGAACGGAATCCGCACGCGCGAGCTGTCGAGGACGTTCTTAAAGTTGACGAAGATGCCTTGCGCCGTCTCCGGGCGCAGAAACGCTTTGCTGGTTTCGTCGCGGACCGCGCCCGTATAGGTCTCGAACATCAGGTTGAATTCGCGGGGTTCGGTCAGGTCTCCGCCGCATTCCGGACAGGGCATTTGCAGACCCGTCTGAGCCGGCTGTTCGGTGGCCAAGTACTGCAGCAGCGCCATGATCCCGAGTTCCGCGCCCGGGCCCTTTTCCACTTCGTCGGCCAGCCACGTCAGCATCGCCTCGGGGTCTCTGACGAAGGCCAATCCCGGAGCCGCCTTTTTGCCTTTGCCTTTGGCCCATTTGAGCAAACTGGGCGGATCCACGCGGATCCCGTCGTCCGCCATCGCACCTTGACATGCCGCGGTCAGCGATTGGACCCATTCGCTCTCGGCGAGCATGTTCCCGACGTGATCGGCGCGGAACAGTTTCTTGCATTGCCGGCACGTTTGCATATAGTCGTGGAACAGGTCGTAGTGCCCCGAACATTTCCAGACCTGGGGATGCATGATAATCGTACTGTCCAGGCCCGTCATTTCGTACGTTTCAGGGGCCCCCGGCTGGACTGTCGAATCGTCGTGTCCCGTGATCATGTCGCGCCACCAGGCGTCCTTGATGTTGCGTTTCAGTTCCACGCCCAAGGGGCCGTAGTCCCAAAATCCATTCAGGCCGCCGTAAATTTCGCTGGACTGGAACAGAAAGCCGCGCCGCTTGCACAGCGAGACTAGTTTCTCCATTTCGATCATGACATTGGTTTCCGTTTGACGGGTTGATGGACGGTGCCGCTCTGGTCACAGAATAAGAAAAACCGGCGGATGACAACATGGGGCTATCGTCTGCAACCGCTCAGATCGAATATCCAATATCATCATAAACCATCGTTCTGTGAGGACTTAAGGTTGATCCGCCCACCGCGGGCAGGTACAATCTGAAAAGAAAATGCTAACATGGATGCATTAGCACTGAAAGCGATCCTCGCCGATAAAACTTTTCCGTTGCTTGAGTTCTCCATGTCCAGCCACGTGCTCGATCAATCGTCGAACGAATCTTCTGCGAAGGAGCACCCGGGGCCGGTCCTCAGGACGAACGGGCTATCTCGCGTGGAGATCTCCGGAGACGTCGCTTCACGGGCGGGCAGCAGCGACCGCAAGTGCGAAGTGGAAGGTGAATCCGAGGACGACGGGGCTTCGAGCGACGCGGCATCACGCGAGGGCCCCGCGGGCGATGGGGCGGAGGCGGTCGACGAACAGACCGTGATCTCACGACGCTCGTCGCGATCGGACAAGCCGTCGTCTGTTTCTGAACCGCCGGCGATCGTGACCTCGTCGCGAGCCGATCTGGGAAACGTGTTAGAAGGCACGAGCCTGGGCCATTTTCGGCTGGAGAAATTCGTGGGCGGGGGCGGCATGGGGTCCGTGTTCCGAGCCATCGACATGCGGCTTGGGAGGACGGTTGCTGTCAAGGTCCTGTCGCGGGACCGGACCGAACCGGAAACGCTCCGGCGTTTCCAGAACGAGGCCCAGAGCGCTGCGCGACTGGACCACGAGAACATCGCCCGCGTCTATTATGTGGGCGAGGATCGGGGCTTGCACTTCATCGTCTTTGAGTTCATCGAGGGCGTCAACATCCGCGACCTGGTGGAGCAGAAGGGGCCGCTGCCGCTGGATGAAACGATCAGCTACATGCTGCAAGTCGCCGAGGCGTTGGAACATGCGTCGCAACGGCACGTCGTGCATCGCGATATCAAGCCGTCAAATATCCTGGTCACCGCGGACGGGCGGGCCAAGCTGGTGGACATGGGGCTGGCACGATTGCGGATCGAGTCGGACCGAAACGATTTGACCGCCAGCGGCGTGACCTTGGGGACGTTTGACTACATTTCGCCCGAACAGGCGCGGGATCCGCGGATTGCCGACGTCCGTAGCGATCTGTACTCGCTGGGCTGTACGCTGTATTTCATGCTCACCGGCCGGCCGCCGTTTCCCGAAGGCACGCTGCTGCAGAAGTTGCTGAGCCACAGTAGCGATCAGCCCGGCGATCCGCGTCTGATCCGACCCGACCTTGATGAGCAGGTCGTGAAGATACTCGACAAATTGTTGGCCAAACAACCGCGAGACCGTCATCAACAGCCCAACGAACTGATCGGCGACTTGTTGCTGGTGGCCGATCGTTTGCAACTGCCCGGTCTCAATCTATCGGGGGCCGTTTGGGCGGCACCTGGGAAATCCCGGTGGTCGCGGATTGAACGTATCCTGCCTTGGTTGCTGCCGGTCGTCGTGTTGTTCCTGTCGGTTTTTGCGCTCGAGCGGCTATGGTCCGGCGGCGGTGAGGAACGGGGGATCGAGCAGCCTCCGAAGGTCAAGGCCGCCGGCAATCCCGCGTCTCGAAAGGCGATCGACTCAAGCCCGCGCGAGCCGGCGGAGGAGTCCGAAACAGCGCTTGGCGAGCCAGTCGAAGCGGCCGATCAGCCGGCGGTGAAAGCAGCGGGTTCGGCCAGCGAATCCGCGAAGCCAGCCGCTGCTCCCGCGCCGCCGAGTTCAAACCTGGACGGTGAACCTGTGGCCGCCGATTCAGCCCCCTCGGCTGTGGCCCCGCGAGCCGAACCTCTGCCCGGACCGCCGCCATCAGCAGCCCCGGCCCCGGCTGCCGCCTCGCCGAGCGCCACGGAGGTTTCGCCGACGGCTCCCGGCCAGACGGATGTGCCAGGCATTCCTTCAACTGGCTCCGGAGATGTGGCGAGGTTAGAATCCGCGGCGGAAGCTACCGTGGCGGCTGGCAAACAAGTCATGTCGCCGCTTGCGCCGGCCCTCCAAGCCGCATCTCCCACCGATGCGGCTCCCCCGGCCGCGGTTCCCGTCCTGACGCGGCTCGTCGTTGCTGCGCCAGGCAGTCCGGTGCCTGCGGATGCGAAGATCATGGTTTCGCTGGCCGCCGCCTGCCGCGAGGCCGCTGCGTTGGGGATCGGTACAATCGAATTGCATTTCAACGGCATCCGGGAAGAGAGTGCATTCAGCATCTCCAGCCCGAAATTGAGCATCCGCAACGGCCCCGGCTTTCATCCTACGATTGTGTTTCGTCCCGGCTACGAGGAGCTTGCCGGAGAACGCCGCATGATTCGCGTGGGGGGCGGCTCGCTGGAGTGGGCCGGCGTCCATATCCGCTGGGAATTGCCCCCCGAGCCCACAGACGGCTGGGCTCTGTTTTCCCTGCAAGCCTGCGATATGGTCGACTTGCAGGATGCGGTGCTGACCATCTGTAACGTCAATACTCAAGGTTCGTTGCTGCAGGACCGGGTGTCGGTGCTGGAATGGTTGGAAACGCCGCGACCGGGGCCATCCGATCCGTCGAGATCCGCGGGGGCCCTCAATCGCCTAATTCCACCTTACCTCGGATTGACGAATTGCGTTGTGCGTGGACAGGCCGCGCTGATTCGTTGCGAGAAGGCGATTCCCTTGCGGATCAGCGGTCGGCAATGCCTATTCATCTTGTCGGACAGCTTGCTGGAGGCGGGCGGACGAGAAACGAAACCTGTCGAGCTGGACGCCCGCATCGAGCTTGTCCTCAAGCAGGTGACGGCCATCCTGGGCGGCGGGCTGTGCCGGCTGAGCAGCGACACGCTGACACCGTTTCAACTGGATTTGGTAACGGACTGTAAGCACAGCATTTTGTATCTGACGGACGCCAACGCGGCTCTAATCGAGCGGCGCGGTGTCCGAGACTTGGCCGAGTTGGAAAAGCATCTGTACGTTCGCGGCCGGGACAACTTCTATCCGGGGTCTGACATTCTGCTGTGCGTCAAGGGCGATCCGCAAACCGCTGTGACCTACGGATTCACAAGCCGCAATGAAGGCTGGTATCAAGAGGAGAGTCCCCGGTTTTCGCTGATGTGGGAGTCGCTGCCGTCCGCCAACCTGCCGCTGGACCGGCATCTGCCATCCGATTACCTGCTGGACCAAAGCGAGTCCAACCCGGCGCTGTACGACGGCGGCGACACCCATGCGGGCGTGGATGCTTCACAATTGCCCACGATCTCCGATGCGGAACCCGCACAGGGTTGAGTTTTTTTCGTCCCTTGGCCTTTGTCCGCAATTGTGTCTCGCCGACTCAAAGGCAAACGGCAAGTCGTCTCCTCCTGTCCACTTTCATCTTGTCCTTTCTTCGCGAACCGCATAGGATATGCCGCAACTTGGTTTCTGCCTTGTTTCCCCACCTTGCCTGCCGTGCGTTGGCAGCCGTGTATTGACGCCCGATGAAGTTTCAAAAGTTTACCCCCCAGTTCGCCACGATTCTCGACTTGGCGCTGCAGCTGCGCACCGCCACCTTGGCGGACGCCGTCATGCTGGTGATGGACGGCCCCAGCGAGTGGGGCCAGATCCGGGAGCGAATCGGCGACCACAAAGTGCTGGTCGTCGCCGATCTACAAGAGGAATTGGCGGGAGCCAAGGAGGTCGGGCTGACGACGGTCGTCCTGGACATGGAGGATGCACCCGTCATCGAGAAATTGACTCAGGCGCTGCTGGAGAGCGTCGGGAAAGAGTTGCTGGAGCCCGGCGCTCGTGTGATTGCCGTCTACAGCGGGTTTGAACCGGGTCAGATCGACTCGGTGAGCTTCCTGGAAATGGAGGAACATCTCGGACGGCTGACCGCCAGGGATCTGCGGAAACTGGAAACCTCCGTCCCGTTAGAAACGCTGAAGCAGGTTCTGGACTTGGCCGTCGATATCGGCCGCGAGGGGCGGGAAGGCAAGCCCGTGGGAACGATGTTCGTGGTGGGCGACACCCGCCGCGTGTTGGGCCGCTGTCAGCCGGCAGGGTTTGACCCCGTCCGGGGTTACAGCCGAAAGGAACGCGATCTGGAGGATGCTCGCGTGCGCGAGGCCATCAAAGAGATCGCGGCTTTGGACGGCGCCTTTATCGTCAACGCCGAGGGAGTTGTCGAGAAGTCGTGCCAGCTGGTGGATGCACTCCACACCGACGTGACCTTGTCGAAAGGACTCGGGGCTCGGCATTGGGCGGGAGCGGCCATCAGCCGGATGACGAAGGCGATTGCGGTCGTGGTCAGCCAATCGACGGGTTCGGTGCGGCTGTTTCAGAACGGCCACGTCGTACTGCGGGTCGAGCCGTTCCGACGGGCCATGAAGTGGCGAGACTTTGAATACGAACCCGCAGCCGCCCAGGATTCATGAGTTTCGTGCTCGGCAACCGGACGGCCAAGAATCCCGTTCGCCGGTGCTGTCAAAGGGTACGATTTGTACGAGACGAATCGTCGGCGATCTGGGTTTCTTTTGCACGAAGCGCTTCAAATCGCCGAAAGCTCTAATCCTCGCCTCGTCCTGTAACTCACTTTCCAGAAAGAACTTGCGTCGCCAGGCTGCGTTTTCAAGTCAGCCGGCTGGCGATTAGCCGTTTTCCAGTTGTTTCCGGTCAGGTATACTGACAGTGCGTTATTCAGTTTCCCGGGTGGTCGCGGCGGCCAAAGAGCCGCCGTCTTGTGAATGTACGAAGCAACCATTGCGCTGGCCGAACCTCAGTTGGCATTGTCCCTGCTGGGGACGAAGGATCAGCACATCAAATCGATTCGTCAGAAGCTTGGAGTTTCCGTCACGCATCGGGATGGACAGCTGAGGGTCTCGGGCGACGAGGCCGCAGTGAATCGAGCGACGGAGATTCTTGAACAGTTGAAGAGCCGAGCCGAACGGGCAGGATTACTGACCGTTGACGAAGTTTCCCAAGCGTTGGCTTTGGGCGATGGTAGTTCGGAAACGGCAAACATCGATATCATTCAGGCCGGCAGAACGATTCGGCCTCGGACCAAGGGGCAGGCACGGTACGTGCAGATGATCCGGGATCGTGATTTGGTCTTCTCGGTTGGTCCGGCGGGCAGCGGAAAGACGTATCTGGCCGTCGCTTTAGCCGTCGAATCGCTCAAGCATCGCCGGGTCCGGAAGATTGTGTTGGTCAGGCCGGCGGTCGAAGCCGGCGAAAGTTTGGGATTTCTGCCAGGTGATTTGCAGGCCAAGATCAATCCCTATTTACGTCCGCTGACGGACGCCTTGCATGAGATGATCGATCACGATCAAATCAAACAGTATATGGAGATGGACGTGATCGAGGTCCTGCCGCTGGCTTATATGCGCGGCCGGACGCTGAACGAATCGTTCATTATTTTGGACGAAGCGCAAAACACGACCATCGCGCAAATGAAAATGTTCCTGACCCGGATGGGGACGGATTCGAAAATCGTAGTTTCGGGAGACGTCACCCAGACCGACTTGCCGCCCCAGGCGCAGAGCGGTCTGAACGACGCCTTGCTGCGACTCAAGCACTTGGAAGGCGTCGGCATCGTGCATTTGACCAAAGCCGATATCGTGCGTCATCGGTTGGTTCAGGACATCGTACAGGCGTACGATCGGGAACCCAAACAGAAAAGGAGTTAATCGCCGGTTGCCGCGGTGAGAGGGAAAGGCATCGTGGGACGTCCGGGAAAACCGGTCTTCCCAGCCGCTCGGTAACTTGCCAATTGTATGTCCGCCGGAACTTCGGTCAGATCTCGTGCTGCCCGCGTGGCCACTGTGGCTGCTTCGCGAAGGCGTCTGGACGAACGCTGGCTGCGCATTCGTCGCCGTGACGTGTGGAACCGGCTGGGCTTGTGCCTTGCCGCCGCACTCGTCTTGTGGGCGGTCAGCGGGGGCTGGTCTCGACCGTTCCCCTATCGCAGCGGCTATATCCCGCCGCGAGACGTCGTGGCGCGCGAGGCATTTGGATTCAAGAACGGCCTGCCGGCCGAAAAGCTCTACGAAGCCGGCGATACGATCGTTGACGGCGGCAAGCCGCTGACACCACGCGATCTGCAAATCTTGTATGCCGAACATCAGACGCACGTCCTTCGCGCAAGTTGGCCGGACCGGCTGTTTTATTCGCTGGCCAGAATCGGTGTTTTTCTGGCTTTGTTCGGCCTGTGCGGCTATTACGTCTATTTCCACGACCGTCCCCTGCTGAGCGATTTTCGGCGGCTGATCAGGCTGCTGGCGGTCGTCGTCGCCACCGTCGGCGCCGCAGTGCTGGTATCGCGCGACGCCTGGAGGGCCGAGTGCGTGCCCCTGGTGCTGTTCGGAATGACCCTGGCGATCGTCAGCCGGCGTGAGGTGGCGTTGGTGTTTTCGCTGGCGGTCGCCTTGATCATCGCCTTGTCGCTGGGGCAGGGCCTGCACGAACTGATGGTCCTGACTGCGGCCGTTGCTGGCCCCGTCATCATGCTCGACCGCGTTCGCAGTCGAACCAAGTTGATCTATGTCGGCTTGTACGGCGCGGCGATCATGTTTGTGGCGGTGGTGGGGATCGGCCTGCTGGCGGATCAAACGTTTGGGGCCATGTATGCCGCGGGTTGGTCGCCCGGCGAAGAGGAATTGACGGCTCAGGCCGGTTTTGCCACCAAGCTGATGTCCGGTGCCGCGTGGCACGCCGGATGCGTGATTCTGGCCGGGTTCATCATGACCGGATTGCTGCCGTTTACCGAACGGCTGTTCGACGTGCAAACCGATATCAGCCTGTTGGAACTGGGGGATGCCGCTCATCCGCTGCTGCAAGAGTTGGCGCAGCGCGCCCCGGGCACCTACAATCATTCGATCAACGTCGCCGCTCTGGCGGAAACCGCCGCGGATCGGATCGGCGCCAATGGACTGTTGGTCCGCGTCGGGGCCTACTTTCACGACATCGGCAAGATGTTGAAGCCGCTTTATTTCGTCGAGAATCAGGGCCGGGACGGAAACCAGCATGACACGCTGTTGCCAGCCATGAGCACCCTGGTCATCATCGCCCACGTCAAAGATGGCATCGACTTGGGACGCCAGTATCACCTGCCGCAGTCGATTATTGCGTTTATCGACCAGCATCACGGCACAACGCTGGTCGAGTACTTCTACCGTCAGGCCGAGCGTCAGGTGGCTGAAGCCCAGCAGGGCGGCAAAGTCGAAGAGGCCAGTTTCCGTTATCCCGGCCCAAAGCCTCAGACCAAGGAATCAGCCGTGTTGATGCTGGCCGACGCGGCCGAAAGCGCCTGCCGCACGCTGGTCGAACCCACCCCGGCGCGAATCGAAGGCCTGGTCCACGAGATCGCGATGAAACGCCTGCTGGACGGCCAGTTTGAGAATTGCGGGATAACGCTCCAGGAACTGAACGTGATTGAGGAGAGCCTCGTCAAATCGCTGACCGCCGTGTATCACGGACGGATCAAGTATCCCGATCAACAGACGGCGTGACGCCAGTGCGATCCGCCGGCTCGGCGGTCTGATGACCGAGGACTGCGGGTATTCTACTTACGAGTCGAAACACAATTCATCATTGTTCCTCGGTTAGCCATGCTGGAAATCGAACTGGCCAATCGACAGAGGCGTCACACGGTCGATGCCGATCGCTTGCGGGCCGCTGCGCGACGGGTTCTGGAGTCGGAAGGCATCACCAGTGGAACGCTCAGTATTGCCGTGGTGAGCGACAGGGCCATTCGCCCGCTGAACCGCCGCTATCTGCAGCATGACTATGCGACGGACGTATTGAGCTTCCTGCTCGACGCCGGGCCGAAGACTTTGGAAGGCGAGGTCATCGTCAGCGCCGATACAGCCGCCACCCAGGCGTCGGAGTACGGCTCCTCCGTCGCGGATGAATTGCTGCTATACGTCATTCACGGCACCCTGCACTTAATAGGATACGACGATACCACGCCGGCTGCACGCAAACGGATGCTAGCCCGCCAGCGACGCTATCTTCGATTGTTGCAGTCCTGACAAGCACAGTGAGCAATGCCAGCAGAAAAGACCCGCGCGATCGTGCTGCGAGTTGTGGATTTCAGCGAAACCAGCTGCGTGGTGACCTTGTTTACGGAAGACTTTGGGAAAATAGGGGCTCTGGCAAAGGGTGCGAGACGTCCGAAGAGTCCTTTCGACTCTGCTCTTGACCTGTTGGCCGTTTGTCGAATAGTGTTCATCGACAAATCAGCTGATGTTCTCGACTTGTTGACCGAAGCGCGGCTGGAGCGGCGCTTTCGTTCGGCATCCCGCGACTTGTCTCGTCTGTATGCGGGCTTTTACGTAGCCGAACTGTTACAGGAGTTGACTGACCTGGGCGATTCTCATCCGGACTTGTATCGACGCGCAGACGACACGCTGCTGGCACTGGACCGCGATGGCCCGGTGGCGGAGACCGTCTTGGGTTTCGAAGTTGCCGCGTTGCGGTTGCTCGGATATCTGCCGGCCTTGGAGGACTGTGTCGCCTGCGGAACACCGCTGGACGTTCATTCGGAGCGAGTGTTGTTCGGGCACTTGGCTGGCGGCGTACTATGTCCGCGTTGCCGGCAGGGACAGAAACAGGTGGTGAGCGTCAGTCGCGAGGGCCACGAGGTGCTTCGCCAGCTGTCAGGCTCAGGATTGGAAAACCGGATCGGGGAAATCGATCCGCGGGTGCGAGGCGAGTTGCGCGGATTATTGAGCCACTACGTGGCCAATGTGTTAGGGCATCCACCTCGCATGCAAGCGTACTTGGGATTCTCGGCACGTTGACAACAGAACCTTTTGTTCGGACAAGGACGTCCACGATGCAAACATCGCGCACGATGCTCCTTTGGCTTGTGCTGCCGCTTTTTGCGGCCTCCTGGGGCTGTACGTCCCTGACAGGGGCGCAACGCGAAGGGCCAGGCGGAAACGGGACGGCAGCCGACTTTTTCGATGTGGAACGGTGGCCGCAGCAGCTGGAAAGCTCCTGGAAAACGCTGATCGGCAAAGGGGTCGATCCGCAGAAGGCCCGTGAGTTGTACGTCGACGGCGAGAACATGTATCAGCGGGCATTGCAGGCCGAGAGCGACCAGCAGCCGGATTTGTTTATCCAGGCCGCCAAGCAATTCAAGGAGGCGGCCGAACGCTGGCCCGATTCGGCACTGGAAGAGGACGCCATGTTCATGGCGGGCGAAGCGTATTTCTTTGCTGACATGTATCCCAAAGCGAATGATTCTTGGGAGAGACTGCTGAAGAAGTATCCGAACTCCAAGCACCTGGATCCGATCGAGTCCCGCCGGTTTGCTATCGCCCAATTCTGGCTGGACTTGCATCATGAGAGTCCGGAATCTGTTTGGACCTTCAACTTGACGGACGGCTCGCGACCCACACGGGATACGTTTGGCAACGCCGTGCGGGTCTTTGACCGGATTCGGCTGGATGATCCCACCGGCAAGCTGGCGGATGACGCGACGCTGGCCGCGGGGAACGCCTATTTTGCGAAACAGCGCTACCTGGACGCGGACAGCTTCTACACGGATTTGCGCAAGACGTTTCCCAGCAGTGAGCACCAGTACCGGGCCCATCTCCTGGGACTCAAGTCGAAACTGTTGAGCTATCAGGGGACGGAATACTCGGGCGTCCCGCTGGACGAAGCGGAGAAGTTGATTAAGCAGATTCAGCGGCAGTTCCCGCAACAAGCGGCCGACGAGCGGGAGTACCTGGCGCGCGCGTACGCCGAAGTCCGCTTCAAAAAGGCGGAACGCGAATGGAAACTGGCGCAATACTACGATCGGCGCGGCGAGTACGGCGCCGCGCGTTTTCATTATGACACTCTGGCTGGCGATTATGCCGAAACTCCGTTTGCCGGGCAGGCCAGGTCTCGGCTGGGCGAAGTCGCCGACAAGCCGGCCGTTCCGCCCCAGCGGCTTCAATGGCTGGTTGAGGCGTTTCCGAAGGAACAGAATTCCAAACCGTTGATCGCAACCGCCGACCCGGGCAAGACGCGGCGCTGATGGGGAAACTCGATATGGCTTGCCGAGGATGTCCCAGAATCCGACTCGGAATTCCAGGCGGCATGCTCGCCCTCGCCGCCGTCATGCTGGCAGCGGTCGGCGGCTGTGCCAATTACCAGATCGGTCACACGACGCTCTTTCGCCCGGATCTGCGCACAGTTCACGTACCCGTATTCGAATCGGACAGCTTTCGGCGAAATCTGGGCGAGCGTCTGACCGAGTCGATCGTCAAGGAAATCGAATCTCGCACGCCGTACAAAGTTGTAGATTCGTCGGACGCGGACAGCATTTTGAACGGGCGGATCGTCGTCGAGACCAAACGGGCGGTGGCCGAGAACCGCAACGACGACGTCCGCGGCATCGAGACCGAATTGACCGTCGAGGTGCGTTGGATCAGCCGCCGCGGAGAAATGCTGATGCAGCGGTCGAGCATCCCGTTCGGACCGCTGGCCACGATGATGTCGGAAGACGCCCAGTTCTTTCCGGAAGCAGGCCAGTCGCTGGCCTTGGCCCAGCAGAACGCGATCGACAAACTGGCTCGGGACATCGTGGGCCAGATGGAAATCTGGTGGTAAGGATCGGCGAATCAAGAAACGAAAATCCCACGCCCGAGAGCGTGGGAATTTCTTTCGTTCCGGATGCCGTCGCGCTGTCGCCCGGAACGATCCTAGAAGTTGTATTCCTTGTTTGTGTGGTCGAAATCCTTGTCAGACAGCCCCACGTTCAGCTTCAAATTCAGGTAAGTGTACTCTTCGATCACCGGCAGCGGTTCGCCGGCTCTGGCCGGAAAATCGTACGCGACGTAGCGAATCGGCACGTTCAACTCGTCGTCGATGAAGATCTGGGCCATGTGAAAATCGAGATTTTCGGACCGCTGGGCGTTCTTGACTTGCAGCAGGGTGCATTTCCGCCCGTTGATCTTGGCGTTCTCGTGGAACGTGACCTCGCACTCGCGGCGGCCGGCCGCGATATCCAGTTCGCCTCGCTCGATCAGCTTCAGCACCAGGTTCTCGATCCCCAAATCGGTGAGCGGATAGCGCTGGTTCCGCATCGCGATGATGCCCGTGGGCTTGATCCAGACGGTCGGCAAATACTTGCCCGCCGTGCCGCCTTCGTGAGCGACCATCTTGTCCTCGTTGCGGCCTTCCACATACATCACTTCCCGGCCCTTCATCTCGGTCGGCTTGAGAAAATACATGTACACGCTGAACGGAGCCACCACCTGGTTGTTCTCGATCTTGCGATTGCGAACCTTGACGAACATATACTCGTAGTCCATCAACTTGCCGTCGATCCGTTCGCGTTTGACCAGCGTACACGTGTAATCGTTGACCGTGGTGCGGATGTTATGTAGGCCGCTTCGAGCCAAATCCAGTGCGGGATCCAGCGGATGCTTCGGTGTCGGAGCCTTGCTGGCCACCCGCAGCACCGGTTCGCTCAGATTGGCGCGATCGCGCTGCGAATCTTGAGCCCAGGAGGCCGTCGCTAGCATCACGACGGCCGCCGCCGTGACGTGACATACGGCAAAGACCCACGTTCTTGCATTTTTCATGTATTTATCTCCTTAACACAAGCAGACACGGTTCGGAAGTGCGACTGAAACCGAACTGCGTCCCCTTCCTCCCTGAATGTCGAGCGAACAAGCACTTCGACTGATTGTATCGCCCGGTCGAACGGCAAATAATTAACGATCGGCAAGGCAGTGCCAGTTCTTGCCTAAGCGGTCATTTTACGCACGCGGCTAACCCGTGCGACTGCGTTATTTTACCGTCCCGTTGCAAACTAGGGGAGAGGATTTCGTGCCTAAGCCAAAACTGATCGTCGAAGTCGTGATTTCGCAACTGTTCGCCGAGAACGCTTTCCTGATGCATTTGGACGGCCGCACCGATTGCGTCGTGCTGGATCCGGGGTTCGACGCGGATGCGATCATCGACCGCATGGAGCAGAAACAGCTGACGCCGGCGGCGATCCTGAACACGCACGGGCATGCCGACCACATCGCCGGCAATGCAACCCTGAAGAATCGCTATCCCCATTGCCCGTTGGTCATCGGCCAACGAGAAGCGTCCAAACTGACCGATCCCATAGGGAACCTGTCGGGGACCTACGGGGTCGCTCTGACCAGTCCGCCAGCCGATCGCGAGGTGCGACACGGCGATACGGTCGAAGCGGCGGGAATGACGTTCGAGGTCCGCGAGACGCCCGGCCATTCCAGCGGACACGTCGTGTACCTGTGGACGGGCGACACCCCGTGGCTGCTGTTCGGCGGCGACATGCTGTTTCAGGGCAGCGTGGGCCGCGCCGACTTTCCCGACAGCGACCCTCGCCAATTGGTCGATTCGATTCGCCGTCAGCTGTACACGCTGCCCGACGATACGATCGTCATGCCGGGGCACGGCGACCCCACCACCATCGGCGAGGAAAAACGCTCCAACCCCTTCGTCCGAGCCGATCGGTTGCCGTGAGCTTCGGCCCCAACCAAGAGTCATTTACCCAGATCCGCCGGGATGCGGCCCTCGCGGAGCTTGCGATAACGCCCATGTTAAAAACTGGTGGCAGACAGGGAGGCTGAAGCCTAACTAATTGGGACGTTTTTGGGTACGAACCACCTGATGCCCCCGTATCGCGCAGCCTGATTCCGTCAGCCGCATCTGCCAGCGGCTCTCCGGTGCCGAGTCATCGATCTGATCAAGCAGGCCGCGTTTTTCCTCTTGGCGGGTCAGCCGGGAGAATTTCTCGTATAGCGGATGATCGGCAGGGAGGAACTGCTCCTTGCGAAACAGCAGCGGCGGGTCTTGCCAACTCGAGTAGTCGAAGAAGTCTATCCCCAGCGTGGGCAGCGTGACCTTGACGCGGCGCCGCAGTGGCGGATGCGGTTTTTCATCGAATTCCGGGTAGGCGATGTAGCTCACTTTGCCGGAGAACCGGTGGAGTTTGATCAAATTGGCTTCGTCGATGTCGCCGACCAGCGCCCAGGCACAGCCTTCGTAGATCCGCAGCAGCGGTGGGAGATGGTCCAACGCGGTCCGGTGGACGATCAGGGCGTTGTCCACCAGCTTGCCCACCTCGGCTTTCTGGCACGCCGCGTCGATCGCGGTGGGATCACCGGCTCGAAACAGCAGCGTGTCCGCGCGCGTGCAGGCTTGAGTGTAGCTGCCCAGGAAGGCTTTGACGTCGCGTTGGATACCCGTGGGCAGCTGCGAGATCTTGGGACGGCGGCGGAAGCGGGACAAGGCCAGATAGACAAGCAGATCTTCGGTACGGCGTTGAGCGATGTCGGCCCAAGGTTGGTCCTCGGTGACTCGCCGAATCAAGGCAACGGCCTTGTTCAGCGAGCCGAACCGTTCGATGACGTCGGCCGACTGTGGAAATTCCTCGGGCCCGGGTAAGCGTCCGAGTTGCGTCAGGGCTGCCATCAGCGGTTCGAGCACATCCAGATTCTGCTCGAATCGCAATTCGGAGATGCGCTTCCGCGGAACCGCGATCCGGCGGTGATAGCGGGTCGCCAGGAACTGCTGCTTCGTCGCCTCGTCCTTGAAGATGTAGAACACGCCCGGAGCGGCAGGGATCGCGTCGACGCCGAGTTCGCCTTCCAAGTACGCGCGCAACTCGTTCTGGGTATAATATTTCTGAAACGTGCCACGCCCGGTGATTACGCCGTCGCCGAAGGGCGCGTGTTCCTTGTCGGGCGCCGCAAATTCGATCTGCGCAGCGACCACCAGCAGCTTGTTGCTCAGGGCCCACGCCGCTCGGACGGCTTCGTCGCGTTCGCGGAGGTCTTCGATGACATTGATCACGTACCCGATGTTCACGACGTCCGCCGGCTTTTTTTCGCCGTCGGCGCGAAACGCCGGATCCCAGCCCTCGCAGGGGATACCCGATCCGCGCAGCAGGTCCAGATCCTGACCGTGCCCGCATCCGTAGTCGAAGAACGACGTATCGGAATGCACCAACCCATCGCGCAACAGGCACTTGATCGGCAGCGAGTAACTCGGCCGCCGTATCGCCGTCTTGTGCCGGGCAATCGTTGCTTCGATCGCGTTCATCGGGAGAAGGCTCTCAGCCTGATTGGAGGTTTTCGGCGACAAATGGCAAAAGATCGTTCCGTCCAATTCAAACGACAGAACAATTCGACGACAAGCCGATGCGTCCGTCAAGCTAGAAATTCTCCAGCCGCGGTACCACCTGCTGTTCCCAGTAGCTCTTGCGGCCGATGCGCGGACGATCGACTCCATCGAGGCGCATCCAGGCGATCGATCGCTGACGGCTGAGTTCGACGTCGAACCCAGGGTAATCCTCGGCGACGAATAGCCATTTGTGGTGATATACCTCGGGATCACGCGGCTGCCGACGCCAGCGAACATGTCCTTTGGCGTCGACCGTCACGATGTCACCTACGGTCGGCTCTGGCGCGGTGTCGAAGTTCGGGCACTGAATAAACGATACCGCTTCCGTCCGGTAGTTGTATTTGACCACGTGGTACTGGAATCCGTCGGGAAGCTTGGCCTTGGCGGCGGCGAGCACAGAGCCAAGTTTCTCCTCGTAGCTGAAATGCAGGTACACGGCGCCGCCAATGTCCTTGCCCAAGCCAAATTTTGCCGATCGCTTGGGCAGTTTTTGCGGATCTCCTGTCATGCCGTCGCTCCTCGTGCCGTTCGCGGATGTGCCACTCCAGGAATCCTTATCACGCCTCGAATTAAGTCATTAAGGCCTGAGCGCTAGCAGGGCGCGGACAGCACGACGATCGGCCACGGACTGGACGACGCTAGATGCCGCGCTTCCGCTTCCGAGGCCACAAACAACAGCGCCGCATCCGCCGGAATGCCATCCAGCGCCAGATCGCCGACGTGCCTCCACTCTCGTTCCACCGTCCAATCGATCCGCTTGCCGCTGGCCGTGTGCGATGCGCTCTTCTGAAAGAAAGGACGGTCTGCGGGAGCGAGGCTATTCCAGGTCGCTTCGTCGCCATACCTCACGGGGCGCGTGCCGCGACGTTCCAGCCAGTCGCGGCGGATGCAGATCCCGTAGGGTTCAAAGTCCCAACGGCCCAAGTGCGAACGGTAGGTTCGCAGCCGGCCGATCTCGCGCAACGGCACCGCTGTCAAACTGACGACCGGCGTCCGGCCGCGCACGAACTCGCTGCCGGCCATCAACCGGCCGCTGCGCGCGATTCGCCACAGGGCAGCCAACGCCGAATGATCGGCTCCCGGACGGTCTAAGATCAAGTCGTCCAGGAACTTGTCCTCGTTCTCGCAGGGCCAAGGTCCCGATCGTCGGCGCGTGCAGTGCGTCAGGTACGGCCACGGCTCGGCCGGCGGGCAGGGAAGGATCTCTGCAGCGCGGCGAGAGCGCGAGGCGGCCGCCAGCCACGGGACCGGCTGGTCGCGTTCGGGTTCTCCGGCTGCATTCATGACGAACCAACCAACGCCGCCCGCGCCCAACAGTTCGTCGGCCTGCTCGCGCCGAACAAGCTCCGGTCCCAACGCCAGAAATACGCTGGCCGCGGGGAAACCGGGGCTTCCCAGCCGAGCCTGCAGCAATCGCATTACGTTCCCCTCCGGGCGGACATGCAACGCAACGACATGGTCGCATAGCGCAAATATCGCCCGGTCCGGCACGGGCAATCCGGCGAGTTCCTCGCAGACGGCCGCTGGGCCGTCTGCCGTCAGCGGCGGCGACAGCAGCACGCGGTCGGGCGCGGCCGGCAGGCTCTGCAGCGAGGCCAGAATCCGCCGCCCCCAGTCGCGCCAAACGGCACCGCCGCCGCGCTCGGCCTGGATTTTCAAAATCGGTAGACCGAACAGCCGGCCGCAACGTTGCACGAACCGTTGGGCCGCCGTTTGGCCGGCGGTGACCAGCACGTCCTGCTGCGGATCGAGCCGCATGCAAGCGGTGCGCAGGACGGCGAACCAGGACTTGTGACGGTCGAGTTCCTGCCCCAGTCGCGAGCTGACCAGCCCCACGCGCCGCCCGTTCGGCACGCCGCCGGGCCACCAGGCGAGGCGGCATCCCAACCAGGCGGTTGTTCGTGCCGGGTCGAGTTCCGGGATGCTCCACGTCAGCCGAGCGCCGAACTCCTGTGCCCGGCGGAACCCTTCCGCCCGAACCGCCGCCGCGATTCGAGCCGACACGTCCAACGACGCTGCTTGCTGGGTCCAGGCCCGCCAGACCGCCGGCAGCAGATCTCCGCCCGGTTCCGGCAACGGCAGACATGCCGGTTTGCCACCAGTCGCGGGCCACAATCCGGCCTCGATCACCGCATTGCGAATCGCTATGTCTGCCATGCTCGCCCGTCTCCAACTGGTCTGCCTGCCTGTACGGATCGCCCTGCGAGAATGTTACCGCGAGCGTTCCACTCAATCCTCCGCTTCCGCCGGAGCCTCGGCCGCTTCGTCCGGCGGCGGTGGCAACACGTCGGGCAACGGGGCGGCAATCTCCTCGGCCAAATCGCCTCCCTCGCCGTCGGGCCGATAGATGGTCGTTTGGCCCGGTGGCACGTGCAGCATGCGTTTGATCTGGTGCGAAGGCCAAGTGCCGTGCGGCAATTGGCCATATACCGGCAGAGCGTACTCCGGCACATGGAGATTCGTCGACGGCTGGTGCTGGTCGTCGTACAGCTGTTGCCAGAAGCCGGCGTCGTCGACTTCGAGCAATTCCAGATCGAGAAACAGGCCGATGCGGTCCAGGATGTACTGGATGTGCGAACTCGCCAGCCGGCTCAACGATCGCGTATAGGCTTGCTGTGCGTCCAATACGTCGATGACGCGGACGTTTTGGATGCCTAACCGCAATTGCAGCCGCGTGCTGATGCGGCGTTCGTACGCCAACGCGGCACTGGCGACGTCGATGCGGTACTGTTCCTGGTCCAGCGCCAAGCGGCGGAGGCTGTCCCGAACGTCGAACTTGACGGCGTCCTCTCGTTCCATCAGCGAGCGCAGCCCCGCGTTGTAGTCGATCAGCGACCGGCGGAAACGATTCCGCTGGGCGCGGCGGTTCAGGGGCGCGTCGAAGGTGAGCGTCAGCCGGGTATCGCTGTCGTCAAAGGTAAAATCGAACGGCCGGTTGGTGTCGCGGCGCGTCCTCAGCCGCTCGCTGGCCCGCAGATTGAGGACCGATTTCAAGTCGTCGCCCGCAAATTTAATGTCCCGCCACGAATCGGCCAGCGTTTCACGCTGATTCATCAAGTCGTATCGCAACGTCAAGGCCGTCAACATGGCTTCCTCGACGCCGACTTCGATCGGCACCAGTCCACCGGCTTCCCGCGCCAGCAAGTGTTGGCTCGCGTCTATCAACCGGTCGACATCCGCCAGCGTCTGCTGCAGTGCCGCGGCGGCATCGGCGGGCGGTGGCGGCAACAGGGCTTGCATCTGCTGTACGACAACGGCAACGTCCGTCAACAGCTCCCCAGCCGCTTGGACGAATCCCGGGATCCGGTTCAGTTCCCGCTCGGCGATGACGGTGCCCAAATCAGCTTGCAGCTGGACGTTGCGCCGCTGCAATCCGTCCGCGCGTGCTTGAATCGCATTCCGATTCGCCGTGTCCAAGTCTTGCAATTCCGCCACGCGCAGCTGACGGGTGGTGAGGACCAACAGCGAGTTGACCAAATCCATCGTCCGCTGGAAGATCCGCAAGGGCGGTGCCGCCGGCTCCAGGCCCTGCTCCTGCGCCAAGACGTCCCGATTGAACTGGACCTCCAACTGGGCTTCGGCCGCAGCCAACTGGGCAAGTTCCAGCTGCAAGGCAGCCAGTCCCGGCGCCTCCTCGCCCAAACGCTGCTGCAACTGCTCGACCAGCAGCATCTTGCGAACCAAGTCCACCGAGGCGTTCAGCAGTGCGGCGCGTTCCGGTGGGGTTTGCCCGCGTTCGGTCATCAGATTCCGCCGCGCCCGCCGCACCCGTTCGGCGACAGCCGTCACCTCGTCACGCAACGTCAACTGGTCCAATTCCGTCAAATCCAAGTTGACCGGCAGCTCCGGCGGCAAACCGATCCGGATCTTCAACCGGTCGAGATTCTGCTCCAAGACGTTGCATCCGCTGATCAACTGTCGGCGGCTTTCCAACGTGCTCTGTTCGAACTGATCCACTTGAAAACGCGGCAGCCGCCCGGCCCGGTACTCCGCTTCGCCCTGGTTGAAGCCCCGAAGATTGCTGAAGTAGTCCTGCGACACGATCTCGATGCCGCGATAGGCGAGCAGCAGTTGGTAGTATTGGGCGGCAAGGTCGCGGAACAAGAGCTTGCGGAAACGGGCAAAATCCCGCATCGCGTACACCACGTTACGTTCCGCCTGGGTCAGGTTCTCCAGGACAATATCGCGTTGAAAGACCGTCTGTGAGATCTCGTAAAACAGCTCGGAACCGATATCCGCCGTGAACCCGCTGGGGCCGTTGAACGTCAGGACGATTCGGTTGGCGAAGCTGGCCAAAACGGTACCCCCGGAGGCCAGCAGCCGGTCGACCGTCAGCGTCGTCGGAATAGCCAGCGTACTCTGCCGGCCGACCGCGGCGGGGCCGTCCAAATAGTCGACGGTCATCCGATTGCCGCTGGTGGAGAACTTGACGTCATAATCGAACCGCTCCAGTGACAAGGCCAGCGCCGTCAAGTACAGCCGTTCCTTTTGCGTCTGGTACTCCCGGCTGTTGATCAGCGCCAGTTCGACGATGTCCTCCAGGGCCAGCCGCTGCGAGCGATCCCGCAGGGCGTCGCCGGGCGCGCGGTCGAAAGAACGGCGGTACTCGTCGCGCACCGAAGCGAATTCAAGCATTCGCTTCAAACACTGCTCCGGCAGCGACTGCCAAATCGGCGGCGGAATCGGCAGGATCTGGAGCTCCTCGACGGAAACACCCAGGACCAGGGACAGCTGTTCCAAATCGACCGCCGAGATGTCCCGCGCATCCTCCGCCGGCTGATACGCGACTTGCTGAACGGGAAAGGGAGCTGTCGCCGACGAAACTCGCGTGACGCTGGGGTCACCGGCAATTCTGCCGGCCACAGCCACGTCCGAAACTCGCAGCTCGCCGGGGGCCGAGGCGAGCGGGGCCGTCTCCACTTCGCCGTGAAAACGCCGCGGATTCCGCTGCGGTAGCTGGGGTAGCGAATAGGCGTACAGCTGGGGCGCCGGGACCGGCAGGATCGGATCGTCGTCTTGCGTGGGATCGAAGAACCGCGACTGAGGATGCGGATAAACCGAAAACATCGGCGGCAGCTGCCACGGCTTGCCGACGGACTTCTCGCCGAGTACCCCGCAAGCGTCACGGTCGGCTGCCAGGCGATAGCGTGTGCGGCTGCAGCCGACGGCAGTCACCAGTAAACACCAGCAGCACAAGGCGCGAACCAACAACGAGCCCACTCGATTTTCCGCCATGAGTTAGGGTTTGCGCAATCCCGAATCATCGAACGATCGTCCTTACTTACAGAATCGGAAAGGTCAGCCGGTTCGTGCAATCTTTCCTCCCGGCTTCGAGAAACAGGCATTGCTAGCAGCTCGGCCGGCGCCATTGGCGCAGCTTGGATAACCCTTGGACGGCCCCGTTGTCCGATTCGGATTGCATGGATTGTGGGCTCGAAGCGGTGGCACGCGGTTGCGGTCTGTGTGGCACGGCTCACTCGCACACCGCTTGAACTCGCTGCCTTGGCTGCCGAACGTCGTCGGTGTGCGAGTTAGCCGTGCGTGCTTGCGCGGAGCAGCAAGCAGCGCATTCGCACTGCTGACTCGCCCGCCGGCACGCGCCGGTCCCCGAATCTTGGTCGTGTCGCGGCGGGCGAGTAAGCAGTGCCACACGGATGCGGTCTGCGCATTCGCACTGCTGACTCGCCCGCCGGCACGCGCTGGTCCCCGAATCTTGGTCGTGTCGCGGCGGGCGAGTCAGCAGTGCCACACCCTCAACCGCCTCGGCCGCCCGCGGGCGCCGTGCCTCCCGGCTGGCCGGGATGTGGGCCGCCCGGCCCTTGGGGCATCGCTCCGCCTTGGGCGGGCGGGATGGCCTTCTCGCCCAGCATCTCGGCCAGGACTTTGCGGACGTGCTCGGCGTTCACGTTGCCCTTGAGCGCTACCACCTGGACTTCGGAAAGCGGCTTGGCCGCTTCGTCCAACGCCTGGATCATCTTGCTGACGTTTTCCATCAGCGTCTGGCCTTCGGTGGAGACGAGCAACGTATTGGAGACGGCATCGACGCCGATCGACAGCTTGCCTTTGAACGAGACCTGCGTGCGGCGATCCGGTTCGCCGCTACCCGACTCGCCGCCGAGAATATATGTCGTCTGATTGCTGGGCCGTTTGTCGTCGCGGCTTCGTTGCAGGGCCTTGTCGTTTGAGCTGAGCAAATCCAGGTACACTTCTTTGACCGTCTCGGCGATCGTGTCGGCCTTCGAGTAGCGGATGGCAAACACGGCGGTCAGACGCGCCGACTGGGTGTCGGACGGCGGAGGCGCGTCCCACAGCTGGATCAGCTCGGTGATCGTTTGCAGTTGCTCGGCGTTGGCTCCCACCACCAGGATCGAGTTGGTGTCCAAATCGTCGATGAACTTCAGCGGCTTGCGCTGCGACAGCCGGTAGTTCTTTTCTTTTTCGGCGGGCGGCGAGTGGTCAAAGTAGAAGACGTTCCGCCGCTGGCTCTTGTCCTCCGGCTCGGTCTTGAAGTAATCCTGGAGATTCAACTTGACCCACAGCGACGAGGCGTATTTCAGCGGAAAAATCTTGAAATCCTTGCGTGCCGGGGCCAGTTGTGCGAGGAGTTCTTCGAGCAGGTCCAGCGCCGCGGTATCTTGCGACGAGATTACCAGGCGGCCGTCGGGGCCGACCGCCATCTGGACCGGAGCCGGCGCGGCGGCTTCGGCCTCCGTTGGCGTTGGAGCCGCTCTATTTTCCGGCGGCCGGTTCCCCGCGCCGGCGTCTGGAAATGGGCTGTCGGATTCGGCCGGAGCATCCGCCGGTCGCCCGTCGGCCGGGGCTTCAGCCACCATCAACTGGGCAAAGCGGACCAGCGCCGCCGAAGACGGAACCTGACCCGGGCGCGTATCGGCCTCGACGGGCATTTGCGCCGGCGGCGGTGTCGGTCGGCTCGTCGGGCTCCCAGGCGCGGATCGCGTCTCGACGTCGGCCGCGCCGGCACCAGTCGGCTCCGCCGCGGGCTGCGCCGGCTTGGACAACGACTCGGGCGGCGGCAAGACGATCGGGTTGGGAGCCAGGGCCGGCCACGTGCGGCGAATCTGTTCCAGTAGTTCCGGCATGCCATCGCCGGTGTCCACGTCCAGTACGCGGACTCGGTCCGGATTGCCACCTTCGGAAGGAATCTCGCCCAGCTTGACCAACAGCTTACGGACTTCCTCCATTTCAACGTCATTGGCCCACAGCAACAACCGATTGCCCGCCACGTCCGCGTCGACCCGGAATTTGTCCTGGCCGCTCTCGTCGGAAGACCGCGGCCGACTGTCCCAGTAGCCAAAATACCGCGACCGCTCCTCGGGCTTCTGCTCCTGGCCCATCATGAACGTGATGGTCCCGGAAACATAGTCGGCCTCCAGCCGCCGCAGCCGAATGACCTCGAACTGCCGGCCGCTGCCGTCGAGCTTCTGGACCAGCGTGCGGATCATCAAGTGGTCTGTCAGCGGCGCATAGGCGATGATCGCCTTGTTCTTGCGATCGGCTTCCAGACGCGTCGTGGGGTCCAGATCGCCGCTGTCCTGCAGCGTCTTGATCAACGTCTCCGGATCCAGCTGTGCCAATCGGTAGACTTGCATCCGATTGACGTTCAACAGCAGCGACTGGTCACGGTCCAGAGGCACGTCGATGACCTCGATGGCCTTGGTGATAATCGCCATCTTGTCGGGCGGCGCGTTGACCAGCACGCTGTTGCGGCGCGGATTGACGACCAAATTCACATCCTCTTGCCCTTTGAGGCCGGACGTCGGCGAGCGGCCGCTGCGCTGTCCCGGTTGTTGTTGCTGCTGCTGTTGCATCTGGGCCATCATCTGCTGCTGCTGTTGCTGCATCTGGGCCAGCTGCTGCGGCGACATCGGCATTTGCTGCCCGCCGGATTTGGGATCGAGGCCCAGCAGGCCCTTGAGCTGGTCGCTGACGTCCGTCGCGCGGGCGTACTTCAACACGAATTCCCGCACGAGCCGCTCTTGGCTGGTCGTCGATTGTTCGCGAGTCAGCACCGCGTACAATTCCCGCAGGTTGGCGGCGGCATCGAGTGCCTCCAAGCGATTGGTGGTTTTTAGGGCCGTCAGTTTGCCGTTGGGGCTGAGCATCGGCTTGAGTTCTTCGACCGCGGTTTCCGCGATCAGCCAATCCAGTGGAAACGAGACCTTGACGTATTCGTGAGGCAAGCGATCGGCCAGCTCTTCGGGCTCGACGCGCGGCACCAGCGCTCCGTTGACGTTTTCAGTCTTGACGGCCGTCAGCGTTTCGTTCACCACCAACAGCGTATAGCCGCGGGCCAGCAGATGGCGGTTGATCAGGTCGCGGGCCTCCGCGACGCTATAGCTGCGTTGGGTGGTCAGATTCAGGTAGTCGCCGGGCAGCTCTTGCCAATCGAGGCTCATCGCCGAGACGGAGGCCAGCCAGTCCAGGACGTCCGGCCAGGTTTGCCCGCGAAAATTGAACCGCACCCGGCCGTCGGCATCCGGACGGATATCCAATTCGCTCGGATCCGCGGGAGCCGGAGGCGTGATCGGCCGCTTGAGCGTCGCTGGCCTTTCCTCTTTCTTGGCGTCTTCTTTGGCGTTATCCGGTCTGGCTTCCTTGCTCTCGCCGTCCTTCTTTCCGTCGGGCTTGCCGCCCGCCTCGTCCGGCTTGACGCCGGGTGGAATCATCCCCGGCGAAACAGCACCATCCACCTTGATGGCCTGCGGTGGCCCGAACGCGTCTTGGACGACGACAGAGCCCCCGGACGCAGGAGCTGGAACGGCCGCTTGCGCGTACCCCGACCGGGTCCAGGCCAGCGTCGCGGCGCTGAGGATTGCGAAAAACAGCCAACGGCTTGGGCGGATCGTCATCAGGTTGTCACTCGGTCGCCAGTTGAAGTCACGGCATTTTGTCGTCGCCCGTTGTCCCATATTATCACCAGCCACCGCGAAATCACAAGTAATTGCGAACAATTCTGCATAACCCGCCGCACCCTGACCGCTTGACCCCAAGCGGCTTGTGGAGTACTTATTCGCAGTGTGTGAGCCTTGGGGCTCTGTAATTGTGACCAGATCGCGACGAGGAGGAAACGGTGAGCATTATTCGAATTGGTGCGACAAAGAAGTACGCAAGCAACTGGAGTTCGGCTTTTGGGCAGAAGCCGTCGGCCAAGGCCCGAACGGAGAAAGCCGCGCCGGAATCAAGAAAGAAGACGCCGAAAAAGAAATCGGCTCCGGCAAAGAGCAAGTAGTTCCGTATCCGCGGCTGGGATTCTAGATGCCGCGACGGCAGAAAGGAGATTTTCGAACGTGAAGATTCATTTGCGTTATTGCGCAGCTTGAAATTACGAGCCGCAGGCCGTCAGTTTGGCGGCCAAGATCCTCGGCAAATACAAACAACGCCTGCAAGGCTTGGAGTTGCAGCCGTCCAGCGGCGGGTGCTTTGAATTGTCGGTTGACGACCAACTGGTGTACTCGAAACTCCAGACCGGCAGGTTTCCCGACGAGCAGGCGATCGTCGCCGAGATCGGCAAACGGCTGTGAACGCACGGCTCGCGTCCGCCGGCCACGAGCCACGAGGGCCGGCCTACGGCTCCAAGTCGAGCACCGCGACGTCTTCCGCAGCCAAGGTCAACGTCGCGGCGCCGGCGGCCCAGGTGACGGCGGTGTCGGTCACCAGCTCGCGACTGGCCGTCGGGGCGGCGGCGTCCAGGCGGATCGCAACGCTCCGCGATTCCGAGCTGTCGTTGAAGACGGTCAGGTAACGGTCACCGAAACGTTCGACGTACACGTTCTCGTCGTTGGAACGCGCCCCGGTGATCGGCTCCCAGCCGGCTTCGGCCACGCGGCGGCACAGGGGGACGTATTTTTTGAACAGCGGCCGGTCGCGATCGTACAACTCGGGCCGTGTGAAATACTGGCCCTGCGACGCATTGTGACTGAAGAAGCCGGGGAACATTCCGTAGGCCAGCGAACGCTTCATGTACCGCTCGACCAACTCCGGCGAGAATCGCTCGAACTCGGTGTTCATCAGAAAGCAGAACGGCTTGCCCTTGCACAACGCGCGGCGATACATCAAGTCCGCGTCCGACATGGGCCGCCAGCGGCCGCCCGGATTCCAATCCGTTTCGGTGCCCAGCACGTCCAGCAGCGGCGCCAGCCAGCACAGCCGGATCGGGGTGCTGTTGGCCATCATCAGCTTGTCCATCGCATGCACGTCGCGCGCGATTCCCCGGGCGTATTCGAACGCGATTAAGCCGCGAAAGACGGCCGGTTGAAAGGTCTCCGGGGCATAGGTCAGCGGCGTGTCGGCGGCGGCCAGATGGTCGCGGCGAAAGTCGAGTTCGTCGGTCACGTAGCCTTCGCTCGAATCGATGTACTCGCCGTCCAAGTCGCTCTTGCGATCCGGTCCGTACAGCTGGTCCCGCAGTTTCTCGTTCCATTTGTTTTTGAAGTCCGTGACGTCACCCGCGATACCGGGCATCGAGTTCACGCTCCACACCGCGCCGTTGCACCACGGCGTGTCCAACAGGCGAGCGGGGAATTGGCCTTCGGCGTTGTGATAGCCGCTGGCCAGCAGCGCTTGCGCGTTGCGGTCTCGTTGCCCATCCGCCCGTTGTTCGTCCGCGCGCCGCCGCGCTTCGGCCACGGCCGCCTCGATCGTCCGCGGCATCTCCGGCGGCATGGTCATCCACCAGGTCATGGGTTCGGTGTACCGAAACGTGAGGATGCCGTGCGCGTCGTCCCAAGCCGTTTCGTCGTTGCCCTCCTTGAACTTGAAGCCGAAATCTTCCCAGCCTTCGACCCGGCTGATCTTGGCGAACGGCATCCACAGTCCCTGCTGCGGCGTGCGGCAGCGGAAGGCGTCGGGGAACAAGTCGTAGTAACGGGCCAAAGCCGCCCGGAAGCCCCACGCCGGATCGAATGGGTAATGGCACAGCCGAATCCGGGCCGTCGGCTTCTCGGGGGCCAAGCCGATGTCGTAGGCCAGGAACAGCTCGCCGGAACCGGCGTTGTAGGCGGCGCGGAAGAAGGCCGGATAGGCCGGGTCGATCGCGATCGCCGTCCCGCGCCGGTCATCGGCCACGGCGGCCAACGGACAGCGCGACAGGCGACCGCCGCCGGCGCGGAATGGGGTGGCGTTGACGTACTCGCGCTCGGCCTGGACGGGCTCGCTCGACCGCAGATCATGCAGCCACTGCAACGCCGTTGCCGGTGCCGGCACCGCGTAGACCAAGGTAACCGCCCGATCGCGGCCGCTCGTGTCGCGCAGTTCGGCGTCGATGAACGTCGCGCCGCCGTGTTCCGATTGTTTCCATTCCAGTTGCAGGCCCAGCGCTTGACGCTCGATCCGCACAAAGTCCGAACCCGCGGCCACGTCGCGGACTTCAAATCCAGCCTGCGCCGCGCCTTGTACCAGAACGGGCACGCCGTCGAAGCGGCAAGCCGCTTGAGGCGTACTCATCACCTGCAGTACCGGGTCGCGAAACCAGGCTTTGCCGCCGTGATTGCGCAGCAGCAAGTAAAAGGTCAGCGACCGCACGGGCTGTTCGGGAAACACGATCACTTGCCGCCGCTGCCAGTCGTGCGTGCCGGTCGCGAACGGCGCGACCTGGCCCCACAGCGGCGTGCCGTCCTGGTAGACCAGGTCCAGGTACAGCGCGTAATCCGAATCCGGCGTGCCGGTCACCGCTTCGGCCTTGCTCCAGGCCGTAGCCACGATCGGCTCCGGGCGGGTCTGATTCAGAATCACGCTTTGACCGGCGCCGCGCTGCGTCTGCCGTTCGCCGCCGTTGTCGCACACGAATGCTTCGCCGGCGCGGACAAAGCCCGCTTGCCAAGGCCGCCAGGCATCTCCGCGGAGCAGGTTTTCACCGCTGTCCGGGATGGTCAGGACCTGTTTGGCCACGCGGCCGTCGATGTCTTGGCCCGCGGCGGGATCGGCCGAACGGACCTCGGAGATATACGCGAGGGAAAGAGCGAACATCGAAAGCAGACAGATCGAACGGTGGGCGGACATGGCAGGGCTCCGGGGACAAAGGGAGGAAGTCGCGTGGGCGAGTCGCTCCGAGACACGCCGCCGGTCTCGGAGAGCTCACGCCTACGCGGGGACTCACGTGTGGTTTTACCATCTGCCGAACCCGCGCTCAAGCTTTCCGGCACGCCGGCCATATTCAGTCCGTCCGCCTCGTAGGCTACAATGCACCCGTTGTACCGCGAGATCGGCTCACGTGAATTTCTTTCCCCAGGAAGACGAAAACCATGACGATCCAGATTCATCGACGCGACTTTTTGGCAGCTTCCGCCGCGGCGGGGGCAGGCTTGCTGACCGCCGGCCGCCTGTCTGCGGCGCCGTTCAAAACGACGCTCAAGAAGGCGCTGATCGGCAAACCGGACGAAGCTACGCTGCGCAGCTGGAAGGAGGCCGGGTTCGAGGGCATTGAATCCAACGTCTGGAACGTCTCGCAGGCGGCGGCCGAAGCGTCGCGCCAGGTGGCCGAGCGGCTGGGCATGCCGATCCACGCCGTGCTGCGCGGCTGGGTCAACTTCAACGACCCCGACGAAAACAAAGTCGCCGCCGACATCACCAGTGTCGAGACGGCACTGCAAGCCTGTGCGGGTTATGGCGCGGACGCGCTGTTGCTGGTGCCCTGCCGAGTGGGCGGGCTGCCGATGCCGGAGCCGTGGGAATTCGAGATCGAATTCGACGACCGGACGGGCCATGTCAAACGCGTCGTCGCCGGCGATAACGGGCCGTTCCAGCAGTACATCGAAGCGCAGAACGACGCCACGGACGCTTCGCGCAAGGCGGTTCAGAAGCTGATCCCCGTGGCGGAAAAGTGCGGCGTGGTCATCGCCTTGGAGAATGTCTGGAACAACCTCTGGGTCAAACCGGCTCTGTTCACGCACTTCATCGCCTCGTTCCAATCCCCGTGGGTCCAGTGCTATTTCGACATCGGCAACCATGTCAAGTACGCGCTGCCGGAAGAATGGATCCGCTCCTTGGGCAAGTTGATCGCCAAATGCCACGTGAAGGATTTTCAGTTGAATCCGGACGGGCGCGGCGGCAAATTCGTCGATATCCGCGACGGCAGCATCGACTGGCCGCTGGTCCGCGCGGAACTGGACAAGATCGGCTACAACGGCTGGATGACCATCGAAGGCAGCGGCGGTTTGCCGCTGGAGGAACGCAACCGGCGGCTGGATCTGATCGTGGCGGGGAAATGAGCCGGCGTTCGCAGCATCGGACGGGACTATAGACGGATGATCGAACCCGCTATAATCAACTCGCGGAAAAAACAAGTGATGACGGCGGGCGACGTGAATTGACGTCGTCCGTCAGAATCCCTTTACGCGGGCACCACGGCCCGACCGGATACGAATCGAAGGAAACTTGCTATGCCCCTGGTCAATCCCGTCCACATGCTCCAAGCCGCCCGGGCGGGCGGGTACTGTATCGGAGCTTTCAATTTGGTGGATTATCTGACGTTGAAGGCCATCATCGAGGCGGCTGAGCAACAGCAGTCGCCCGTGATTTTGCAGACCTCGTCGGCCACCGTCAAACAACTGGGCTTGCCCGCAATCGGGGCCATGGCGCGTTTGGTCGCCGAGGCCAGTCCCGTGCCCATTGCCTTGCATTTGGATCATGGTACGGATCCGGCGGTGATCCGCGAGGCGATTCGTTGCGGATACACGGCCGTGATGTATGACGGCTCGAAGTATCCCTTTGCGGAAAACGTCGCCCGGACACGGGCGGTGGTCGCCGAGGCTCACGCTCACGGCGTGGCCGTCGAAGGAGAAATCGGCATCGTCGCGGGCGTCGAGGACGATATCGTCGTCCGGCAGGACGCCGCCATTTACACGTCGCCGGAGGAAGCGTTGGAATTCCAGCGGCAGACCGAGATCGATTTCCTGGCCGCGGCCATCGGGACGGCGCATGGGTTCTACAAAGTCGAGCCGAAATTGGATATCGACACGCTGCGGCGGATCGCTCAAGCTACCGCGTGCCCAATGGTGGTCCACGGCGGCACCGGGTTGCCGTTCGACGTCGTGCGGGAACTGGTCCAGGCGGGGGCCGCGAAGATGAACGTTTCGACGCAGATCAAACAGACCTACATCGACGGCCTGTTCGGTTATATCGAAGCCCATCGCACCGAGTACAATCCCATCAAGTTGCTGGACCACGCCCGCCGCGAATTGATCGCCATGATCGGCCAGTACATGCAGGTCCTCGGCAGCACGGGTAAAGCTGTAGGAAGCGCGAATGCCGCCTGACGAGCGAGGCCAAGCCGTGAAACGGATTGCGGTCACGATGGGCGATCCGGCTGGAATCGGACCGGAATTATGCCTGCGGCTGCTGCAAGACACCGATGTGACCGCATTGGCCGCGCCGATCGTGTTCGGCGATGCCGGCGTGTTGCGGCGCGTCGCTCGCCAGTGCGGCCTGGCCGAACCGGCATTGGTCGTCGAGTGGAATGCGTGGCGTCAGAACGGCCGCGATCTCCGGCAGCCGGCGGTCCTGGATTTGCGAGCGATCGACGCCGGCGAGGTCCGGCCCGGCCAAGTCGATGCGGCGACGGGCCGGGCGTCGTATCGCTACGTCGAAGCGGCCATTGCCGCCGCCCTGGCCGGCACCGTAGACGCGGTGGCCACGGGGCCCATTCACAAGGAAGCGTTGCACGCGGCGGGGATTCCTTTCCCGGGCCATACCGAGATCTTTGCCGCCCAGACGGGAGCCGACCGCTGGTGCATGATGCTGACATCTCGCGAGATCACGTGCAGCCTGGTGACGACGCACATCGGATACGGCGACGTGCCCGGCCGGTTGAGCGCCGAGCGGATTCTGGAGGTGATCGAACTGACCGCCGAGGCGATGGGACGTATCCGGGGTAAGCCCGCGCGGCTGATCGTCTGCGGCCTGAATCCGCACGCCGGAGAGCACGGCCTGTTCGGCGACGGGGAAGAGGAACGGCTGATCGCGCCCGCGGTGGACGCGGCTCGCCGCCGGGGGATCGACGTCCGCGGACCGTTGCCGCCCGACACGGCTTTCTTGCCGCAGCATCGTCAAGCGACCGACGCGTTCGTCTGCATGTACCATGATCAAGGCCTGATCCCGCTCAAAGCGTTGGCGTTCGATACCGCCGTCAACGTCACGTTGGGTCTGCCGATCGTGCGCACGTCGGTCGATCATGGCACGGCGTTGGATATCGCCTGGAGCGGACGCGCCGCGGCGACCAGCCTGGTCCAAGCGGTCCTGCTGGCGGCCCGGTTGGCCTCGGCGTAATCAAGGTGAAAAGGCCTCTGTAGACAATGCACAAGTTATCGCATCCGTGGAGCTTAGGGGGTCGGGCGTTCAAAATTCAATTTTGAACGCCCGACCCCAAACTCTTCCAGCAACGAATCTCTTAGGAAAGGCTGACCATGACCAGAACAACGCGACGCAAATTCATGCTCGCCGCTACGGGCGGCAGCTTCGGGGCCCTCGCCACAGGTTCCCGTCCCGCCGCGTGCGGCGGGGATGAGGATCTCCGCGCGGGGCCGACGATCCTGGTTCCTCAGCGCCCCGTTCCGGTGCTGGCCGAGGCGGATGTGATCGTGTGCGGCGGAGGCACGGCGGGCATTGCGGCCGCGTATTGCGCGGCGCGGCACGGTGCGCGCGTGATCCTGCTGGAACGTTGGCCCAGCTTGGGCGGGATGGCCACCAATGCCCTGGTCAACATCTGGCACACCAGTGATCGCACCAAGCAGGTGATCCTTGGAGTTGTCCAGGAGGCGGTCGAGCGGGCGGGGGATTTCATGCACCGCTACGCTGATTTTCCGAAACGCCCCGAGACGCATTGGTTCGACCCGGAGGGCATGCGCGTCGTGTTCTGGCGGATGCTGCAGGACGCCGGAGTGCAAGTGATCTGCAACGTGACCGCCGTCGAATCGATCGTCCAGGACGGCTGCGTGCGCGCTGTGCTGGTGGATACGAAGAGCGGGCGCCGGGCGGTGTGCGGCCGGATTTTCATCGATGCCACGGGCGACGGCGACGTGGCCGCGAACGCGGGCGTGCCCTTTGACGTCGGCCGCGCCAGCGACGGTCGCGTCCAAGGCATGACGATGATGTTTTGCCTGGGCGACGTCGACTCGCCGGCCGTCCGTGCGGCCCCGCCGGAGGTCCGCGAACGCGTGTTCGAACAGATGCGCCAGTTACGCGACGCGGGCCAGTTTCCGCAATTCAACGAAGGCGCGGCGAAGCATTATATCCGCGCGGGCCTGAACCAAGTGCCGCACAACATGGTACCCGCCGCCGGCAATCCGCTCGATGAAGCGGAACTGACGCGGCTATCGATGCAAGCCCGCGAAGACGTCTATCAGATTGTCGACCTTTGGCGGCAGGAAATCCCCGGCTTTGCACAGGCCCGAGTTACGCACATGGGCTATGGCCTCGGCGTCCGCGAGTCGCGGCGAATCCGCGGCCTGAAAACGCTGGATGGGGACCAAGTGGTTCAAGCGGTCAAGCACCCGGATGCCGTCGGCCACGGTTTCTGGATGATCGATATTCACGACCCGAAAGGCAGCGGCTACACGACTTGGACCGATCAGAAGCGGGAACTCATGCCGCCGGCCGGCAAAAGCTACCAGATCCCGCTGGGCATGTGCCTGAACGCCACGCTCCCGAACCTCGCCGTGGTCGGCCGTTGCGCCTCTGCGACGCACGAAGCTTGCGCGTCGGTGCGGCTGCAAAGCCATTGCATGGTGATGGGTCAAGGCGTCGGGACGTGCGCCGCGCTGGCCCTGGAGGCCGACGTGGACCTCGCGCATGTTGAGGTTCCCAAGCTGCAGGCAGCGTTGCGGCAGGACGGAGTCTATTTGGAGGAGTGAGCGGTGTTCCGATCCTGGCTACCGACCGTTGTGTCGGCGACCGGATGATTCCAGTCTGTCAGCGAGGCGTGTTAGGTTCGGCGTGTCGTCCGCAATTCCTTCGGTAATCGGCCGGCTGAAGATCTGTGTGGAAACCAGTCGGAATGTTCGGCTCACAGCCTGTGAAAAATCTCGCGACCCAACGAGTCCGCCTTAGCGGCCCAGTCCCCCGTCGTGGAGCCGTTCGTACAGTGCCCACAGGCCGACCGGTTCCACGGTCATTTGATCCAACGGCGCGGCGGACAGCCACTGCAGCAGCGGCGACAGTTCACCCGGCGTCTCGATCACGACGTGTCCGTCGCGCGTGGTGTGGATCGTCAGTTCTTTCTCCAGGCCTTCCGGTGCGGGGTGAAGCGGGCCGTTGAGCCGCGCGCGAATCCGATGGCGGCGTCTCAAGTCCGCCATCACCTGCGTATGCACCAAACGTCCCCCACGCAAAAACGCGACCCGGTCGCAGACTTCCTCGACTTCCGACAACACATGCGACGAGAAGACGACCGTGCGGCCCTGGCGGCGCGCTTCCGAGACCAGGTCGAGCACGATGCCGCGCACCGTGGGATCCAAATTCGAAGTCGGCTCGTCCAGGATCACCAGCGGCGTATCGGCGGACAGCGTGGCGGCCAAGGCCAGTTTCTGGCGCATTCCGGTCGACATGAAGGCCACGCGCCGAGACAGTTCCAGCTCCAGACGCTCGGCCAATGCGACGGATCGTTGCAGGCTGCCGCCGGGGCGGATTTCCGCGAAAAACCGCAGGACTTGGTGGCCTCGCATCGATCGGAACAGGCGTGCTTCGCCGGGCAGGTACGACACCTCGCGGTGAACGCGAACCGATTGACGATGGCAGTCCAGGCCGTCGATCCTGGCATGTCCCGAGGTGGGCTTCAGATAGCCCAGCAGCAAACGCAACAGGGTCGTCTTGCCCGCGCCGTTGGGGCCCAACAAACCGAAGATCTCACCGCGGGCGACCCCTAACGTGCAATCGTCCAAGGCAACGACATCTCCGTACCGTTTCGTGAGTTCGACGGTTTCGATCAACAATGGCTGGTGACTCCCCGGTGATTGTGGATTTCCCTTTGGAAATATTGCCAAGTCATAGCCGGCGTTTAACCCGTGCATGGCTGATTCATTGTCGGCCGGCGGCGAGCCGTCGACAAGGGCCCGGCCTTGCGGCCCGTTTACTTTCGAACGGACCTCTGGCATAACGATAACATCTAAAATCTTCATCGGAGATACAGCTATGCCGTACGATCGCTCCTTTCCCACCCGCCGTGCATGGCCGGGACCAACCGAGAGATAAGGTGGAGCGGTGCGAAATGGCCAAGCGAAACTTCGCCTCCGGAATTCTCTTTGCCGCGACGATTTTCCTGAGCGCCTGGCTGATCTTTCAGGTCCAGCCGTTGATCGCCAAATACGTGCTGCCTTGGTTCGGCGGCACGCCTGCGGTTTGGACGATATGCCTGTTGTTTTTCCAATCCAGCCTGTTTTTCGGCTACGCTTATGCCATGCTGACCACCCGGCATGTCGCGGCCCGTTGGCAGCCGGTGCTGCATGTCGCCTTGCTGGCGGCTGCCGTGGGGACGCTACCGATCACCCCGGACGCCGGCTGGAAGCCGAATGCAGGCGGCGATCCCACGTGGAGGATCATACTGTTGCTAGCGTTCTCGGTCGGGCTGCCGTATTTCCTGTTGTCGGCGACCGGGCCGCTGTTGCAAGCTTGGCATGCCTGCGTGCGGCCTCACGTTTCGCCGTATCCATTGTATGCGCTGTCCAACTTAGGCTCGCTGTTGGGGCTGATCTCATATCCGTTTTGGTTCGATCCCGCGTTTGCTGCGAACGACCAGACACGAATTTGGTCGTGGGCGTTTTTGGTTTTCGCGACGGGGTGCAGTCTGTGTGGGCTCGTGGTGTGGAGGACGGCGGCGGAGCGGTCTGTCGGGACAGTCGACCTTTCCCATCGCCCATTGCCGGCACGGCCTGCGTGGCGGCGCATGGCGCTGTGGTTCTATTTGGCGATGGTTCCGTCGGTGATGTTGCTGGCCACGACGAACTTGGTCTGCACCGACGTTGCGGTGGCGCCTTTCTTGTGGGTCCTGCCCCTGTCGCTGTATCTCCTGTCCTTCATTCTCTGTTTTCAGGGTCCCCGCTGGTACAGCCGCCGCTGGTGGTGGCTGGCTTGGGTCCTTGTCGTGGCCGCTGCCGTGCATGTGTTAGCTCGCGGACTGGGCGTCGTGTCCAGCGATCCGGTCGTGATTCAGGTCCTGGTCTTTTCTGCGCTGTTATTTTGTTGCGCGATGATATGTCACGGCGAGTTGTCGCGATCCAAGCCGGCGCCTGCCGATTTGACGACGTTCTATTTGACTTTGGCGGCGGGCGGCGCCGCGGGCGGCATTTTTGTAGGGCTGATCGCTCCGCGGCTGTTGGTGATCAACGTCGAAGTCGCCGTCGCGATGGTCGCGTGTACGATGGCGATCTTGATCGTCTTGTACTCCGATCCGTCCAGCCCGTTGGTGCAAGGACGGCCGCGGTGGGTCTGGGCCTGTTTGCTGTCGGCCGTGGCCGCCCTGACGGCGACCCAGGTGATGCAGTTTCAGAGGACCTTGGCAGGTGTGCAGGAAGTTCATCGGAACTTCTTCGGAGTACTCCAAGTCAAACTCAGACCGGCGGCTCTCCCTGAAAACGGACTCGTTTGCCAGCTCATTCACGGCCGGACCATGCATGGGCTGCAGTTGATCGACGCCGAAAAACGCCAGTGGCCGACTAGCTATTACGGCGAGCAATCGGCGATCGGTCTGTTGTTACGAAATCAATTCTCGGCGTCTTCGCGGCGTATCGGCGTCGTGGGCTTGGGCGTCGGGACCCTGGCCACCTATGCCCGTCCGAACGACGTGGTTCGCTTTTACGAAATCAATCCAGCCGTGATCGATTTGGCTCAGCGATTTTTCGATTATTTGCCGGCATCGCGGGGCAAGGTCGAGGTCGTGGAGGGCGACGCCCGGATTCTGTTGGAGCAAGAACCGGATCAGAAATTCGATGTATTGGTTCTGGACGCATTCTCGAGTGATTCGATCCCCGTCCATCTCCTGACCCACGAGGCGTTTGCCGAGTACCTTCGGCATTTGCAGCCAGGCGGCGTCCTGGCGGTGCATATTTCGAATGTTCATCTCGATCTACGCCCAGTGATTGCAGGGCATTCGGATCGTTTCGGTTTGGCGATGGCCCGCCTGGAATCGGCGGCGGACAAGGCCACGGAGACGCGACCAGCCGACTGGGTACTGCTCTCTCGCTTGCCCAAAGCGTTGGAGATCCCATCCATTGCGCAGGCCGGCTCACGGTCGCTGGACCGCAAACTGTATTGGTCGGACCAGCGAAATAGCGTTTTTCAAACTCTGCGGCCGTGGCGATAGTTATTGGCAGGCCATGATCGTGCTATGTAGCAGGAAACGGGAGGATCCCGCGGGCAAGCCGTGGGCATTCGCCGATCCCAGCACTGACAGCATTGCGCAGTGTAATGCTCATGCACCCAAGCCGGCGTTATGCTTTTTCGATCAGCTTCTCGATCAGGCTGGCTACCAGTTCCGGCTTGTTTTGCGCGACCAAATGGTCGATGGTCTCCGGGGCGACGCCCAGTTTCTGAAGATGGGTCGCCAGGCTCTTCCAATGCTTGTCGCGTTTCTTGCCTTCGCTCAGGTACAACTCCGTGACCAGTTCCTGAACTCGCTGCAGGGCGATGGATTCGCGATTCTCGTAGAAATTCTTGATCGCGCGCTCTTGGTATTTCGTTCGTTCCGCCATCGCGAGACCACTCCTCTCCAGAATTCCGAACCAAACGGGGGCGAGAGCCTTTTTTCGTTCAGGGATCCGGCCGTCTTGTTGTAAGGTCTTTGGCCGGAAAAGACTCCCGCCCCCCTTCCGTCTGCTCGTCGTACTTCGCGGGGACGAGAGCGGGCGCCGTTCAGGACAAGATACTGATCGGACAACCGCGCGGGAAACTTCACTATGGCCGGCAAGTTCAGTCCCACCACCAGCCGTCGTCCGGCAAGTCGCGAGGGCGGCTCACCGTATGTCCCGCCTGCAACGCCCCGTAATCATCGATCACGATCGCCGGCTTCTGCACGTAGCGACTCGCGTCGGCGGAGACGCCGCCGCTGACGCCGGCGACAATATGCTTCTGGCCGATGAGGCGATGATGGATGACCGTCTCCACCTCGGTCGGCGCCGAGCCTCGCGCGACGCGATACCGAGCGGCCTGGGCGAAATGAATCGCCGGCCAGTCGAGCCGGCTCGGAACATCTTCAGCGACCAACAACGCAGCGACAAGTGCCAGATCGAAGACGTTCCGCAAGTCGGCATAGATCGGATACTTGGCGGCTAACTGGGCAAAGTGCTTCGTGAAACGGTGCGCGAACTGTTCGTTCAGCTCGTCGGATATTCCCGTGTGAATACGTTCGCCAAGCTGCGTCAGCATCTCATTCTCGCTCAGCACCTGGACGCCCGTGCCGCGAAGTTCAAAGGCATCGCGGCCGGGCGTCGCCCGCAAGGCTTGATAGTTCATCGTAAACCACCACCGCAGAACGCTCATCGGTGACGCAAGCCCGCCTTCGGGAACCGGCACGGAGTCGAGATAGCTGGTCACCCCGAGCACGCCGTCCTCCAAGCCCATGCCGACCAGCTTCATCCGGTAGTCGGCCTCGACGATAACGCGAGCCACACGCGTTTGGGGATCGAGGCCCTCGACCGTGATGTCCTGCTTGCCCATCAAATTGCGAATCCTGGTCAGCCAGCTCTCTCGCTGGCCGGGTTTCAACGGCGTCTTGGCCGATTCGTTCAAGTACGCTTGCGTCGCCGCCAAGTTCTCGCGGCGAGGGGTAATCGAACAAGTGAACTTGCCGCCTTGCTCTCGCGCATTGCGAAGCAGGACGACAAAATCGTCCAACTGCAGCACCGGCTCGCCCGACGCCGCGTTTCGGGTCCGCCCTTCTTCGTCCACCGCCCAAGCCCCCGCCGGACCGGCGATCACGATGTCGCGAGAATCGGGATACAGAAACACGTACTGAATCTTGTGCAACCCCGCCAAGTTCTTCATCTCCTCGGCGGGCCCTTGTCCCAACGCAGCCCGGAACTGAACGTATTTTTCCAGACGCGTCAGGGAGACCTTGCGCAGCATGCTGGCGCGCCGCACGTCCCAGTTGTCGCCCCTGGACAAGGCGTCGTCACGGAGCAGGTTCAGGTCGGTGGCCGTTCCGCCCGGGCGAGCGCGGCGCATGATGCCACTGGTATCCACGTACACTCCGCCGGGAAACGAGTCCACCGCGCCGGGACCGCCGACCGTGTCCCAGCTTTGCGGCGAAATTGTCGAGGTAATCAGGTCGATCAGCGAATCGAAATCCGCCATCGTCCCGCCGCCCGCTGCGCCGGCAGGGCCCGCCGCACCCCCGCGGTCCACCGAACCGGCGGAGTACGAACTCGACAGCCGATCCAAAGCGGAAGTTCGCAGGTGGTCGTTCTGGACGGAACCTAAGGTCGTCAGAGCTGCGCCGCGAGCGCCGGCTTGAGCTTGGGCCTGCGCAATCGTTGCCAGCATCCGATCGCGAGCCGCCGGCTGCGGAATGGCCCTGGCCAGCGCCAAAGCCGGCCCAAACTCGCCGGCCTGCAAATGGCGGCCAATGCGAGCCTGAGTCTCCTCCGGCCCCTGAGCCAACCCGACGCGTCCCGTCGCGATTCCCATCGTCAACGCCAACACGCCCGCGACCAGCGCTGCTCGGAACGCGCGTTTTCGCTCGACGGCCTGGCGCCGGCCAGCGTCTCGCTCGTTCACCACACGATTCACATTGCTCATGAGTTCAATCCCTTCACGTCTACCATGTCCGCAACGCAAACTGTATTCTGAAGCTTCCGCCGAATTTGTTCAAGGATTATCCGGCGGTTCTCCAGGTATCCATGATTCTACCCGGGCATCCCAATCGAGAGGAGCGAGCATGGCCACACCCCAACATCCCGCCACCATCCGACCAACCAACCGGCGTCAATTTTTGAAGGACTCCAGCACCCTCGCCGGCTCGGCGTTGGCCATCGGCTTGCCGCTGGCGCGCAGCGTCCATGCCGCTGGCAACGATGCGATCAAGGTGGGGCTGATCGGCTGCGGTGGCCGCGGGTCCGGCGCGGCGGTCAATGCCATGAACGCCGGGTCCGATGTTCAACTCGTGGCGATGGCCGACATTTTCGCGGACAAGGTCAAATCAAGCCGCGAGCGGCTGAAGAAGATCAAGCCCGACCAGGTAGCCGTGGACGACGATCGCTGCTTCGTCGGCTTCGACGGGTACCGCCAGGTAATCGACAGCGGGATCGACGTGGTGATCATCGCCTGTGCGTCCCACTTCCATCCGGCATACCTCAAGGCGGCCGTCGACGCGGGCAAACACATTTTTTGCGAAAAGCCCCACGCGCTGGACGCCCCCGGCGTCAAACGGGTTCTCGCCACGTGCGAGGAAGCCGAAAAGAAGGGCCTCAGCGTCGTCTCGGGATTGTGCAACCGATTCCACCCTGTCGTGCGCGAGACCATGAAACGGATCAAAGACGGAGCCATCGGCGAGATCGTCACCATTCAGGAAACCTACGCGGTGGGACCGTATCATGCCATCGGGCGAAATCCGGAGTGGACCGAGTTCGAGTGGCAGATGCGCAACTGGTATCACTTCAACTGGCTTGCCGGCGACCAATGCCTGCAGCAATTGATCCACAGCATCGACAAGGGAGCCTGGGCGATGGACGACGAACCGCCGGTCAAGGCCTGGGGGATCGGCGGCCGCGCTGCGTGTTTCGGCCCCATGTACGGCGACCTGTTCGACCACCAGGCCATCGTCTACGAGTACGCCAATGGCGTGCGGATGTTCGGCCTGTGCCGCAACCAGATCGGCGCCTACCAGGAATTGACGGACAAGATCTATGGCACCAAAGGCATCGCGCATTTGTTGAAGGGCCGCATCGAAGGCGAGAACGAGTGGAGCTATGCAGGCCCGCAAGGCAACATGTACGACGTCGAACATCAGGAATTGTTCGCTGCCATCCGCGCCGGCAAGCCGGTCAATAACGGCGTGTATATGGCTCGCAGCACCATGCTCGCGCTGCTGGGGCAATTCGTCTGCCACACGGGCAAGGAACTCACTTGGGACCAGGCCATCAATTCCCAGTACTCCGTCGAGTTGGACCGTTACGACTGGGACATCGAACCGCCGATCAAGTCCAACGAAAAAGGCGAGTACGAGATTGCGGTACCTGGAATCAGCAAGTTCATCTGAGCCGT
>Ga0351889_10017_pt2 | contig 65733 bp, 63 predicted proteins | sample TotcelFGM3001M14_FD_206767 | JGI IMG/M metagenome (GOLD analysis project Ga0351889, IMG submission 206767) | Enriched cells from coal bed in the Powder River Basin, Montana, United States - Total cells FGM rep3 HSBNCT.FGM.300.1.M14 ...
TGCCCAAAAGGAATGAAAAAGACCTGGAGGAAATCCCGAAAAAAATTCTAAAGGACATTGAATTTCATTTTGTTGAGAAAATGACCGATGTGCTGCGGCTGGCGATTGAGAAAGGCTGATTAACACATGCGGTTTCTTAAACAATACGGGTGGCTTCCCGTAGTGACCGTGTGCATGATGATGGCCATGATTGCCGGATGCACTCAGGCAATTCCGCCCTCTGGGCCGCCGCCTGCTGTTCCGCCTTCAAAAAGCCTCTATCCCAAACCATACAAGGTTCTGGGCGAATGGTATCAGCCGCTTCCGGATGCCAGGGGCTTTCGCCAGACCGGAATCGCCTCCTGGTATGGCCAGGAGTTTCACGGCAAAAAAACGTCCAACGGTGAAATTTACGATATGTACGCAGAATCCGCGGCACACAAAACCCTGCCCCTGGGGACCATCGTTTATGTCAAAAATCTGGACAATGGCCGGGAAATGCGGATTCGGATCAATGACCGGGGACCGTTTGTCACCGGCAGAATCATCGACCTGTCCTATGCCTGCGCGCAAAAATTGGGTGTGGCACAGCCGGGAACCGCACGGGTGGAGATCGAAGCTGTCGGTACAACCGATCCTGCCATGAACACCTATTCATCGGATTATTATTATTCGGGCAATTTTACCATTCAGGTCGGTGCATTCGCCAATCGGAACAATGCGGAAAGGCTGAAACAGAATCTGGACCGTCAGTATGAGCAGGCCCATATCGTTCCCTATTCCGGTACCGGCACAACGCTTTACCGCGTTCGGGTGACCCGGTGTACATCGCTGGAACAGGCCGAACAGTTTGAAACCCGGCTTCGGCAGGCCGGGTTTTCCGAAGCCTTTGCCGTTGCCGAGTAGCCGAACAGGAGATTCAATCTGCTGAATAACGTTGTATTTATCGATCGGGACGGCGTCATCAATCAGGACTCGTCCGAATATGTCAAAAACTGGTCAGAATTCCATTTCATTCCCGGAAGTCTCAACGCGCTTCGGCGGCTGACAAAAACCGGCCACACAGTCATTCTTGTCACCAACCAGTCAGCGGTCGGCCGGGGATTGATGACCCTTGCCACCTTGTCATTCATTCACAAAAAGCTGTGCGATGCTGTTGCTGAAGCGGGTGGCCTTGTCACCGATATTTTTTTCTGTCCGCATCTTCCCGAAGACCGGTGCGAATGCCGTAAACCCCGCCCCGGACTGATTCATCAGGCCGCCCGGAAATATGAAATTGACCTGGAACATGCCGTAATGGTCGGCGACAGTGCCCGGGATATCGAATGCGGAAAAAATGCAGGCTGCAGTACCGTTCTGGTTCTGACCGGTAATGGGCCAAATGCCAGCCAGGAACTGGATGAAAAAGGCATGACTCCGGATGCCGTGACAGCCGGACTGGAAGAAGCCGCCGAGTGGATCATTTCCCAGTGACACCCAGTTGCCGCCCGCTGCATCCCAAATGGATTCATAACCCGTGAATTCTGACCGACAGTCAACCACCATCGAAGGTTATATTGAAAAAATCACATTTTACAATCCGGACAACCACTACACCATTGCCCGGTTTCGGGCCACCAATGCCAACAGCCTCATCACCATTGTGGGGTTTTTGCCCGAACCATCCCCCGGAGAAAAGCTGTCCATAACCGGCTTGTGGGATGTTCATCCCAAATACGGTCAGCAGTTGAAAATTGATCATGCAGAGGCCCGACTGCCCGCCACGGTTGACGGCATCCAAGAATATCTGAAGTCGGGATTCATCAAAGGCGTCAGCATCAAAAAAGTATCCCGAATCGTCACACATTTCGGCCAGAACACCCTGGATGTCATTGAAAATCAATCCGAACGGCTGATCGAAGTCAAGGGTATAGGGGAGGTTATTGCACGTCGCATTGCCGAATCCTGGAATTCCCATCATGCGGCCCGCAGGCTGATGCGGTTTCTGGAAAAAGCCGGTGTGCCCGCCTCACATACGGCCCGGATACTGAAACAGTATGGTCCAGACAGCGTTGACATTCTGATGGGCAATCCCTATCAGGCCGCGATGGATATTCCTGGCGTCGGATTTTACATCGCAGACCGCATCGCCCAACATCAGGGAGCACCTGCCGATCAGCCGCTCCGCATTCGGGCCTGTCTGCTGTATATTCTGGAACAGGCCGCTCAGGACGGTCATACCGGCATCTGCAAAAGCGATCTCATCCTTCGTCTCTCCGAGCTGTTTTCCATCGAATGCGGCCGGTCGGAATGCGAGCTCGACAGCCTGGTCCGGGAAAACGACGTGATTCTGGATCGGCACGTTCAGTTTGATGAGCCGGTGGTGTTCCTGAAACATCTCCATGAAGCGGAAGCCGGCATATCCCGCCGCATTCATGCCCTTCGGTCCGTTCCGGTTCATCTTCCCGCGCTGGATCGGGAGGCTATTGCCGATGCGGTTTTGATGAATTTGGCGATTCAGCCGTCACCCGAGCAACTGGCGGTTCTGGAAGATATTTTACAGCATAAAATCGCCATCATTACCGGTGGTCCGGGTACGGGCAAAACCACCCTGATTCGATCTGTGTCAGCCGTTTTCAAACGGATGGGAAAAAAAATCGCTCTGGCCGCCCCCACCGGCAGGGCTTCCAGACGTCTCTCGGAAGTGACACGGGCGAAAGCCCAGACTATTCACCGGCTGCTTTTGTATGATCCGGTCGAAAACCGGTTTGTCAAAGACAAAGATGATCCGCTGGAAGCGGATGTGGTGATTATCGATGAGGCATCCATGGTGGATGTCATTCTGATGCTTCATCTGGTGAATGCGATCCCTCCGACCGCCTGCCTGATTCTGGTCGGTGACCGGTTTCAGTTGCCGTCTGTTGGACCGGGAAATGTTCTGGCCGACATGATCGACTCGGGCGTCATCCAGACATATGAGTTGACCGAGATATTCCGGCAGGCTGCGGAAAGTCCGATCGTCATGAACGCACACCGGGTTCGCCAGGGGTCCATGCCGGTTGTCGAACTGGGCACTGACCCCAATGATCTGTCCGAGTTCTATTTCATCGAACAGTCCAATCCGGATATTGTTCTGAAACAAATTCTCGATATGTGCAAAAACCGGATTCCCCGGACATTCGGATATGACCCGGTTCAACAGCTTCAAGTGATCACCCCCATGCACAAGGGCATTGTGGGAACGATTCACCTGAATCAGATGCTTCAAAAGACGTTGAACCCGGAATCTGTTGGTATTGAGGCATATAACACAAAATATAAAATCGGCGATAAGGTCATGCATCTGAAAAACAACTATGCGAAGGAAATATTCAACGGGGATATCGGCGTGGTGACAGATGTGGATAAACAAAAATTTCTGGTGACCGTCGACTATGACGACCGGTACGTAACCTATGACCGGGACGCGCTTCAGGATTTGACTCTGGCCTATGCCATCTCGGTTCATAAATCCCAGGGCTCTGAATATCCGGCTGTGATTGTACCCGTGGTGAATCAGCATTTTGCCATGCTTCAGCGCAATCTGCTTTATACGGCCATCACGCGCGGTAAAAATCTGGTAATCCTGATCGGAACAAGGCAGGCACTTCATACAGCCGTCAATAATGATCAAACCGGACGCAGACTGTCCATCCTGGCGGAAAAACTGAAAGACTCATGACACGCAGCCAACCCATCATTCATTGGAGTGGAAATGTCAGTATACCCGACAACCGGGAGCTGATCGAGGAAGAACCGCTGTCCATCCGCATAGACGGCAAACCCTATACCGTGGTCATGCGGACCCCGGGGGATGAACTCAGCCATGTGGCCGGATTCTGCCTGACCGAGGGGATTGTGGATGTCATGGATGAGGTGGAAGCCATTGCCAGGTGTGATGGCGAAAATTCCCATGTCGTCACCGTGACCCTGAAACCGGAGAGACGTCAGAAAATTGGCGACTATATGGACAGACGGGGATTTATCAGCCAGACCAGTTGCGGCATCTGTGGAAAGGAGCTGGTGGAAGAGATTGAAACCCGGGTTGAACCCGTCATGGATTCAACCCGCTTTGAACTTGAAGCCATCATGGGATGCATGGACGGTATCAATGAATGTCAACCTCTGAGAAAATTGACACATTCCTCTCATGCATCCTTTATCTACGATGCAAACTGTCGGTTGATGGCCGTTGCAGAAGATGTGGGCAGACATAATGCGCTTGACAAGGCCATTGGAAAGCTCTTTTTATCCCGGAAGCTGACTCAGGCCAAGCTGCTGGTTCTGTCATCCCGTATCAGCTTTGAGCTGGTTCAGAAAGCGGCCCGGGCGCAAATACCCGTGATTGTGTCGGTATCGAGACCCACGACCCTGGCCGTTGATCTGGCCATCCGGCTGAACATGACCCTGGCCTGCCTGTCGCCGGGCTATGGACTGTTTATTTTCTGTGGTGAAAAACGATTGCAGCATGACGGCGTGAGCATGTGAAATCATGGCATCCGTGTGCCCTAACGCGCTTACGCCCGCATGATTTTACGCTTTTTTATTGTCTTCGATCTTGTCCGGCTCTTTTTTATCATCAACTGTCGCATCCTTGAAATTCCGAATGGCTTTGCCGATGCCGCCGCCGATTTCCGGCAGTTTTCCGGCACCAAAAATGATGAGCACGATGACCAGGATTACAACCAGTTCTGACATTCCCAACCCAAACATACCTTCCTCCTATTCTTGAGATTCGCTTTGCTGTATTTCTTCCAGCAATTTGGCAAACTCTTTTGTCTTGACATACCGATCCATTGACGCCTGGTAATCCATCCATCTTCGCCAGGATTCAAGCCAGTCGTCGTTTCGCCAGTAATACTGTGAATTTCCTTTTCCCTGCAGCCGTTTGATGTAATCCCGGTATTCCTCCAGGCAACCTTCGCAAAACCGGTAGGGGATGGGGATGGAATGATCATGGTTGGGATCGGTCTGGCAAAATTCATCCGGATTGATCTCCATGCCACATTTTTCGCATCGGGACGAGCATCGGGAACATAAAAACGCGCGACGAACGATAACAGCCTTGCGTTTACGATTCAAAACGTCTTTTTGATCTTTGACCGCCTGAAGGCGCTGATTCAACGAAATAATATTCGCCACGGGATTACCTGAGATGAATGGATTTACATCATTTGTGACTGGTTGTAAAACAAGAGGCCTGAAATGCCTCAAATTTGGCGGGACTATAGCATTCAGGCATTCGGGTGTCAATGTCGATGGCTTGAATTCTCCAGACAGGCACGATTCACCATCTGCTCGCTTATGAATCAGATTGTCAATCGTCCATGCGCATATTCCATAGACTTCTGACCTCTGCCCTCCGATCTCCGACCCCTGACCCCTGATCTCTGACCCCTGATCTCTGACCTCTGATCCCTGACCTCCGATCTCTCACATCCTGCTCAATCATGATTCGGGATTGGGCGGATAGCTCAGCCGTTTCATCATGGCAATTTCATCACAGTCCGGAAATTTGACGCAGAACAGACAGCCGCTCCAGATTTTCAAAGGCAGCGCGGCACGGTCGATCCGTTCAAATCCAAACGTGTCAAAAAAATCAGGCCGGTAGGTCAGGGTGAACACCTGGGTGATTTGATACTGACGGGCCTCTGTCAATGCATATTCAGCCAGTTGGCTTCCGATTTTTTTTCTCAGATGATCCGGTGACACGGCCAGTGACCGGATTTCCGCCAGATCGCTCCAGCAGAACTGCAGGGCGCAGCATCCCACAATCTCATGACTGATCGAATCTTCATAAACCGAAAAATCCCGCAGATGGTCGTAAAGCTCGCTGTATGGCCGGGGCAGAAGATCGCCCTTGGTCCCGTAATATTGCAACAGGCCATAAATGGCCTTGATATCCTGTAATGTGGCTTTTCGAATCATGTGTTTTCCTGATCCCTGCTGGTTGATATCCTCTGTTCCCGACGTGTTTTTTTTAGCGAAATCCAGCGTTCCAGACGCTCTTTTACGGTTTTTTCATACCCCCTGTCACTGGGGAAATAGAACCGGTGGCCGACAATCTTCTCCGGCAGATAGTCCTGTGGCGTCCATGCGTCCGGATAGTCATGGGCATAGCGGTAGTCCCGGCCATATCCCATGTCCTTCATCAGTCGCGTGGGCGCATTCCGGATATGCAGCGGCACCGGCAGCGATCCGGAATCTTTCACCAATTTTTGAACCTTGCCATATGCCATATAAATGCTGTTGCTCTTGGGAGCTGTTGCCAGATAGATCACGGCCTGGGCCAACGCCAGATTTCCTTCCGGATAACCCAGAAACCGGAAGGATTCCATGGCATTCAGGGCGATTTCCAATGCCAGGGGGTCGGCGTTTCCCACATCCTCGGAGGCAAACCGCACCATCCGCCTGGCAATATACAGCGGGTCTTCTCCGGCAAGAAGCATGCGCTCCAGCCAATACAGGGCAGCATCCGGATCACTTCCCCGAAGGCTTTTGTGAAATGCGGAAATCAGATTGTAGTGTTCTTCTCCGGATTTGTCATATAGCAGCATTTTTTTCTGCAAAGCGGTCTCGATATCCTGAACGGTGATCAAAGCCGGTTGTCCGTCCGGTGACCCATCTGCTGCCATCATGCCAATGGTTTCCAGCAGGTTGAGCGCGGTTCGGGCATCCCCGTCTGCCAGCCTGGTCAGAGCCTCAATCGCATCATCCGGCACATTCAGATTCAGATGACCCAGGCCCTTTTCAAAGGATGTCAGGGCCCGTGTAATCAATTGGGACAGATCAGCCTCTGTCAGCCGGTTCAGCACCAGAACCTGACATCGGGACAGGAGTGCCGGAATCACCTCGAAAGACGGGTTTTCCGTGGTCGCACCAATCAGGGTAATCAGACCCGATTCAACATGTGGCAGAAACGCATCCTGCTGGGATTTGTTGAAGCGGTGAATCTCATCTACAAACAGGATGGTTCGATGGCCGGTATGCTGGGGACTGGAGGCATCCTCGATGACGGCCCGGATTTCCTTGACACCGGACAACACCGCAGAAAAATGAACAAAATGGCTTTTCGTTTCCTGAGCAACGATGCGGGCCAGGGTGGTTTTACCAACACCGGGGGGCCCCCAGAGGATCATGGAAAAAATCTGGTCCGTTGCAATCGCATGATGGAGAATCGTCCCGTCTCCAACAACATGACTCTGGCCAATAAATTCGGCCAGAGTCACCGGTCGCATCCGTTCCGCCAGGGGAGCGGGGGTCCCGGTTAAACGCATAGTTGGAAATTTGGACATATACCCATCAGCCTTTTCTCTTCATCCCTTAGTCGTCAGCCTTCGGTCTTCAGCCTTTTCCCCTCACTTCCTCCCCGACCGTTCCCGAAACATCAGATGGATGGGCGTTTTTGTCAGACCGAATTCTTGCCTGATCCGGTTGATCAGATATCTTTTGTAGGAAAAGTGAACGCCTTCAGGCGCATTGACAAAAAGGACAAATGATGGTGGCCGGGTGCTGACCTGGGTCATGTAAAAAAACTTCAGCCGTCTGCCTTTAAAAAGAGACGGCTCTTTGTATTGGGTGGCTTTTTCCAGCATCCGGTTGATTTCTCCGGTTCCAATCCGTGTGGTAAACTGACGGTACACATCTTCAACGATTGGAAAAATACCGGAGATCCGCTGTCCGGTCAGGGCAGAAACGGTCAGGGCTGGGGCAAATTGCATAAATCGGGCCTGATCGTGCAGTTGGTCAACAACCTGCTTGATGGTGGTGGTGTGTTTATCCACCTTGTCCCATTTGTTCAACACAAAAATGCAGCCGCATTTTCGTTCGGCAGCGTGCCCGGCAATATGGACATCCTGTTCCAGAACACCTTCTGAAACATCCAGAACAATCAGGGCGATGTCGCATCGTTCCAGGCTTTGTAAGGATTTGATAATGGAAAGCTTTTCCAGTTTTTCGGAAACCCGGGCCTTTCGCCGGATGCCTGCCGTGTCAATGAGCAGATAGTCCATATCATTTCGCCGGAAACCGGTGTCAATGGAATCCCGTGTGGTGCCGGGCAGTTCGTTGACAACAAGACGATTTTCTCCAAGTATCCGGTTGACCAGAGAGCTTTTCCCCACATTCGGTCTGCCGACCACGGCTATTTTGATGATTTTCTCATCAGAACCATCCACTGAGTCAATGCCTTCTGATGAATCAGAAAATCGGCGTACCAGTTCATCCAGAAAATCAGGGACACCATAATTGTGCTCTGCCGATATCGGAAACAGGGTCTCAATGCCGAGACTGTGAAACTCATACAGGTTGCTTTCTTTTTCGTACCCATCAATCTTGTTGACCGCGTACAGAACCGGTTTTTCAACCGACCGGAGAATCCCGATCATATCCGCATCAAAAGGAGACACACCGCCTTTACCGTCCAGAATCATCACCACGACATCGGCATCCTGAATGGCCTGAAACACCTGAGACCGGATCAGCGGGGAAATCATGTCAGTTTCGTCCGGGATAAATCCGCCCGTATCCACCACAATAAAAGAAATGTCATTCCAGACTGCGGTGCCATAATGTCTGTCCCGGGTAACACCCGGACAATTGTCGACCAGGGCATTTCTGGATCGGGTGATTCGATTGAACAAGGTCGATTTGCCCACATTGGGGCGGCCAATAATTGCGACAACAGGATTCATGAAAAACAGTCTTTAATTAGAGTAATGGTAAAAGTAGGTTCATCGTGAACCTGCAGCGTTCAGAACTCACGATTCATATTGGAATATGGTACTCAAATTTGTCATGGCATGCAACAATCCTTTTGGAAATCCGTTTCGCCGGTTACGCGTTTCGTAACTCAAACCAGGCTTTACAATTCTTGTTTATAAGAGTGGAAGATATCATTGACATTGGGGAATTATTGTGGAATGTTAACCGTTCAGTTTTTTGAAAAAAACTTTTGGCGATATAAAAACGCCGTTGATTAATTATTCCGGTCGAGGAGTATGGAATGATACAACCTTTTCGAATTGAACATCCTGATATCACTGCAGAAATGGTTGTCCGAATTGATTCTGTCATTGCAGAGAATCGGGATAAATCCGGCTCTGTCATTACGGTTCTCAGAGAGTGTCAGGATATTGTGGGCTATCTGCCTGTTGCGCTGATCGATTATATCAGCAGCGGACTCAACCTGCCCCTTAGCCAGGTGTATGGTGTCGCTTCGTTTTATGCCCTGTTTTCAATGAAACCCAAAGGCCGGCACATGGTCAAGGTCTGCCTGGGAACGGCCTGTTATGTCAAGGGCATCAAGGAAGCGATTTCGCGTATTCAAAACACCTATCGCATTGACGCCGGGGAAACGACGGCAGACCGCAGATTTTCGCTCGAAGCGGTTCGTTGCCTCGGTGCATGTGGGTTGGCGCCTGTCATGGTGGTGAATCATGATACGCACGGCGACATCAGCGCCGATAAGGTTATCTCCATTCTGGAGCGATATACCTGAATGAATTCATGTCAAAATCCGTGTATTCAGAATATCTTCATACAACCGAAACAATGATGGATCAACCCGTGTCCGGGTTGGAAAGATGGGTTTATTTTTTATGAAGATATCCGAGATCAAACAAATTTTAAAGGCCGAAGTCGTTTCCGGTCAGGATCATCTGGATCAGAATGTTTCCGGCGGTGGCGGAGCCGATTTGATGGAGGATGTTTTAGCCGCTGTAGCCAAGGGCGCTGTTCTTCTGACAGGCCTGACAACGGAGCAGGTGGTTCGAATCTCACAGATTGCCGGTGTTGCGGCAATCGTAATCGTACGCGGGAAAAAACCGGAACTGAAAGTATTGGAACTGGCCCGATATTATGGATTGCCGGTTTTGCTGACGCGATACTCGCTTTTTGTCGCATGCGGAAGACTCTACATGGATGGACTGAGAGGATTGGACGGATCCTGGTAGCAAATCATGGAGAAATCGATGCCGAATTTAACTGTACTCGATCTTTTAAAAATCAAGGAAGATACGCAGTCATCACTGGAAGCGCCCGGACTTTTCAGGTTGCTGATATGCAGCGGAACCGGCTGTCATGCAACTGGCAGCAAGCCTGTCATAGCGGCGCTTGAAAATGAAATCCAGGCCAGGGGCCTCGGACCCAAAGCCATGATCATCGAAACCGGATGCAACGGGTTTTGTGCCATGGGGCCGATCATGGTGGTTCAACCCGGCGGTATTTTTTATCAAAAAATCAAAGCCGAGGATATCCCCGAACTGGTTGACCATCAACTGATTCAGGGCAAACCGCTGGAAAGGCTTTTGTACAAGGATCCGGCATCCAAAAAAACCATTATATCCCAGCATGATATTCCATTTTTCTCCCACCAGATGCCGCTTGCACTGCGAAACAAGGGGGTTATCAATCCCGAGGTGATTGAGCATTATATCGCCAGAGACGGTTATATGGGCGCGTCAAAAGCACTTCTGGAAATGGAACCCCAGGATATCATCGAACAGGTCCGCCTGTCCGGGTTGCGGGGAAGGGGTGGCGCAGGCTTTCCAACCGGCATCAAATGGGATTTTGCCGGTAAAAGCCCGGGTAGCGTCAAATATGTATTGTGCAATGCGGATGAAGGTGATCCCGGTGCGTTCATGGACCGAAGCATCCTGGAAGCGGATCCTCATGCGGTTCTGGAAGGAATGATCATTGCATCCAGAGCCATCAATGCGCATCAGGGTTATATATATGCCAGAACCGAATATCCACTGGCCATTCGCAGGCTGGAAATCGCCATTCAGCAGGCCAAAAATTATGGACTTCTGGGTCAGAACATTCTGGGATCTGGCCATGATTTCGATATTGAAATCTACCAGGGCGCCGGCGCATTTGTCTGCGGCGAAGAGACCGCGCTCATGCGGTCGATTGAGGGAAAACGGGGTATGCCAAGACCCAGACCGCCATTTCCGGCAATCCAGGGTCTTTGGGAAAAGCCCACCATTCTGAACAATGTCGAAACCCTGGCCAATATCCCCCAGATTATCATCAACGGTGGGGCCTGGTATGGCAGCATTGGCACTGAAACCAGCAAAGGAACCAAGGTGTTTGCGCTATCCGGGGATATCAATAACATTGGTCTGGTTGAAGTCCCGATGGGGACATCCCTGCGAACCATCATTTATGATGTGGGCGGCGGTATTCCCAACAAGAAGAAATTCAAGGCCGTTCAGTTGGGAGGCCCATCCGGTGGATGCGTTCCGGAAGCCTATCTCGATACACTGGTGGACTATGAGGCCATTGCCAAAGTGGGGGCCATCATGGGATCAGGCGGCGCCATTGTTATGGATGAAAACACCTGCATGGTGGATATGGCCCGATTTTTCATGGATTTTATTCAGGATGAATCCTGTGGAAAATGTACGCCTTGTCGCGAAGGCACACGTCGGCTTCTGGAAATTCTGAACAAGATCTGCGAGGGCAGAGGAGAACCGGAAGATCTGAGCAATCTGGAAACTCTGTCAGCCGTAATCAAGGATTCCGCGCTGTGTGGGCTCGGTCAGACCGGCCCCAATCCGGTTTTGTCAACCCTTCGGTATTTCCGGGATGAGTACGAGGCGCATATTTATGAAAAACGATGTCCGGCCAAGCGATGTATGGCATTGCTGAAATTTGAGGTCAATCCGGATATCTGCACCGCATGCGGCAGTTGTTTCAGAAGTTGTCCTGCAGAAGCGATCGAATGGCAGAAAAAGCAGCCCGCCCGCATCAACCGGGATAAATGTATCAAATGCATGACCTGTTTTACAAAATGCAAATTTGATGCGATTTTCTGACGACCTGATAACCTTGTTAAAACATCTTGTTGAATCGAGGAGCTATCTATGATTGAAGCGGTAGTGATGATGGGCGGACTGGGTGTTATTGTCGGCGCTGGTCTTGCGGCGGCATCCAAAATTTTCTATGTCTATGTGGATCCCCTGATCGAGGCCATTGAGGGGGAACTCCCGGGCGCCAATTGCGGTGGCTGCGGTTTTGCCGGATGCAGCGCCAATGCCGCAGCCATCGCAGCCGGAAAATCTGCGCCCAATTCCTGCGTAGCAGCCGGTGAAGAGGTTGCCACGGCCATCGCCGGCCTTCTCGGCGTATCGGTTGGCGCCAAGGATCGGGAAATCTCCAGACTGGGCTGCTCCTACAGCGTCCAGGATGCGGAAACGCGATATCTGTATGACGGGATAACCGACTGTCGGGCAGCCGCCCTGTTAAACGGCGTGATGAAGGTCTGCGCCATCGGATGCCTGGGATTGGGCAGTTGTGTCAAAGCCTGTCAGTTCGATGCGCTGACAATCGTACCGGAAGGCCTTCCGGTTGTCGATCCGGACAAATGCACCGGATGCGGTGCCTGCGAACGGGTTTGTCCCAAACATATCATCCGATTGTCTTCGATCAGCCTGCGAATTCTGCATGAATACACAACGGAAGACTGCACCACGCCTTGTCAGCGGGCCTGCCCGGCCGGCATTGACATTCCGGAATATATTCGTCAGATCTCACTGAAAAATTATCATCAAAGCGTGCAGATCATCAAGGAGCGAAACCCCTTTCCCACCGTAATCGGAAGAATATGTCCCCGTCCCTGTGAAACGGAATGCCGGCGACAACTGGTCGACGAACCTGTTGCGATCAATTATCTCAAGCGGTTTGCCGCAGATTATGAAATGCAGTCCGGTCAGCGGATTCTCCCGGCCAAAGCACCTGCCAGTGGACAAAAAATCGCAGTGATCGGCGGAGGGGTGGAGGGATTGTCTGCTGCCTTTTTCAGTGCGCGACTGGGGCATGAAGTAACGGTTTTTGAAGCGTCTTCCCTCCTGGGCGGACTCCTGCGTAGCGCAATCGCCAGAAACCGTCTGCCAATGGATATTCTGGACTGGGATATTCAGGGAATTCTGGAAATGGGTGTCGAAGCCAAAACCGGTATCACTGTCGGGCAGGCCATTTCACTGAACGATCTGTTTGATCAGGGATACAATGGAATTCTTCTGGCTTCCGGCGGATGGGACAGCCGACTCGCCAGAGGCGCGACACGCAGTATCGAACAACCGATTCCGGGTGTTTTTCTGCTGATCGACCTGATGCGTCAGGAATCCCTGACTGGCAATCTGGCGATTGAATCACCGGTTGTCATGGCAGGCGGGGGAAAATTTGCGGTGAGCGCAGGTAAAAAATTGATCGAACAGGGTGTTTCATCGATCCATATCCTGTTCCAGGAAGATGCGGCCACCCTGTCAGCCGAACTGAAGGATATGGATATTCCAGGCGGTATTCAAATATCTTTTCAGTCTGGAATCACCCGGCTGAAAGGCGATGGTACCCGCCTGACTGGAATCGAATATGTTGATGTCCGGACCAAAGAGCATCATGAACTTGAAGCCGCCTCTGTGATTCTGGCTGCTGGCAGGCTTCCGGAACTGATAATCACCCGATTCGCAGAAACAGGTTCGGATGGAACCATTCAGTGGCTGGCGGTTCCTCCCTATAAACGGGCTGAAATTATGGATCAGACCGGTCTGCTGGCGCCAGGAGACATGTTGTCCGATTTCAGCGGTGCCATTCGCGCCATTGGTGCCGGAAGGCGGGCGGCCGCCTCCATTCATCAGTTGATATATGGAATGCCTCTCAGCTTTCCCGCTTCCCTTCTGACCCCTGACGCGGTTTTTCAAAATGTTCATCAGGTTGACGGCGTGGATTCTATTCCGCGGCAGATCATGCCCCTTTCCACAGATAAAAATCCGAATGCCGAACTGGAAATTGGCTTTTCGGAGGCGATGGCAGCGACTGAGGCCGGTCGATGCCTGCAGTGCGGGCTGATCTGTTACCGTAAATCCCCATCATTCAACTGATTTAAAAAGGCATTCAGCGTGGCAACAGAAGAAGGCATCGTCACTCGGATTGGCGAGAACGATATTGCATGGGTAAAAACGGTTCGAAGTTCAGCCTGTGAATCATGCACTGCGAAACATTCCTGCTCGACCCAGGATTCTGGAAAAGAAATGATCGTTGAGGCATTCAACCCGATCGCTGCCAAGGAAGGTGATCGGGTTGTTATCCGCATGCGGACATCGACACTGTTGAATGCGGCATTCATGATGTATATTGTTCCGATTCTGTTCATGCTGGCAGGTGCCTTGATCGGAGATGGCGTCTCGTCTGCCGTCAGGATGGACAGTGTGTTGATGTCAACCATCACGGGCATGTCCTGTTTTATTCTGTCGTTTGTTCTGATTCGATACAAAACCAACCGAAAAGAGGCTCAGGATCGATATCGCCCCAGAATCATTCGAACCTGTCCGCCCTGATTGTTCTGATTCCCTGGCTTTTGTTTTTCCGGACTGAATTTCTCTGGAATTGCATTCTGACAGAATCATTATATTACCCCTGAAGCATCCATCCCGATCTATCGCTTTCAAGATAAAGATTTTGGGTGCGTTATCGGTCGGGGATGGCCCAAAAAGGCCTATCCCCTTCCTGCTGCCTTCCCAAATTCATTATCTTGAAAGCGATATAAATCGATAAGTGGTTGACAGAAATTGACCCGGCATGGTAAAAAGACCAGTTTTTGATCAGGTTGTTTTGTCTGTTACAGCATCCCCAAATGGCATGTTTCCCATTATCAGGATGGCAGACGATTATCACGCTCAGATATCTGAGCAAATCCTTGCTCTGAAGAAAATTCAGGGCTCAATTATCCAAAAGGAGGTTTAATGAGACGGTACGAAACAATTGTAATCATGGATCCAGACATATCGGACGATGACAGAGGATCGCTTGTCACCCGAATCCTGGAAATCATGGCCCAGAAAAACGGAACATTGCTTGAACAGGATGACTGGGGTGTCAAACGGCTGGCGTATGACATCCGTAAGAAAATCAGAGGGTATTATGTGCGTTTTGACTATTGCGGCATGGGCGATCTGGTGGATGAAATCGAACGTTTTTTCCGAATTAACGACAAATTTTTAAAATATATGACGGTTGTTCTGGATAAAGACGCGGATATCGAAAAGATTCGGGAAGAGATTGCCGCCGAAAAAATCAAACCGGCTGAATCAACTCTGACAGATACCGATGTGATGGATTCTTCGGATGAAGACGGTGAACTGGATAACATGACTGAAGAAGAGGAGGACGAAGAATAAATCATGGCGCCTTCAAAATACGGTAGAAAAAGACCTGCCACCAAGAAAAAACGTGTATTTCATCGTCGCAAAGTCTGCCGGTTCTGCGCTGACAGCACCCTGGGGATTGACTATAAGGATGTCAAAACCCTGAGATATTTTATTACCGAGCGGGGCAAAATCATTCCCCGCCGCATCTCCGGAACCTGTGCAAAACATCAGCGATCTCTGACAGAAGCCATTAAACGCGCCAGAACCATTGCGTTGCTGCCATTTGTGGGTTCTTTGGATAGTAACTGATCAACCTGTTTCAGAAGGAAATTCCCAAGTGGCGCAAGCAGTCCCGGCAAATGAAATCAGAGATATCATCATAGGGGCAGTGCTTGTCAGCCTGATCGCGGGTTTGGCGTATATCATTCCGGTCATGGGATTCATGTTTGCTGCATTTGTACCGCTGCCCGTTATGCTCTTTCGAATCAAACTGGGGCGGGTCAATGGAAGCCTGATTCCTGCCATATCAACAGCCCTGATCTATCTGATTTATGATGGACGGGGCAGCGATCTGGTGATGTTCGCCGGCCTTATGATTCTGGGTCTTTTCCTCTGCGAGTTCATGGAACGCAACTGGTCGATCGATGCGACCATTGTTTTTTCCTGCGGCAGTGTCATTGTTTGTGGCCTTGCCTTTCTGATGATATACAGCTCGCTGACAGGCATCAGCATTGAGAGCCAGGCCAAAACCTATATTCAGAAAAATCTGGAAATGTCGCTGGCGCTTTATGAGCAAATGGATATGCCGCGCGATACCATTGATCTGATAACCCGATCTGCTGCCCAGATTCAGTATGTTCTGATTCGACTGACGCCGGCCATGGTCATTATGTCCATGCTTTTTGTGGCGTGGATCAATATGTTGACGTCACGGTCAGTTTTTAAACGATTCTCGGTCCCGTTTCCGGAATATGGCCCGCTGAATCGATGGAAAGCCCCTGAGCAACTGGTCTGGATCGCCATTTCAAGTGGGTTGATGTTGCTTGTTCCATCGCCAGCACTTAAACTGATCGGCCTGAACATTTTTCTGATTCTTCTGACCGTTTATATGTTTCAAGGCGTGGCAATCGCTTCCTATTTTTTTGATAAGAAACGCTTTCCCAGATGGGCCAGAATTGTTTTATACACGGTGATTTTTCTTCAGCAATTTGCGCTGATTGTGGTAATCGGCCTGGGATTTTTTGATCTCTGGCTGGATTTCAGAAAACTGAAGCAGGAAGAACAACCCGGCTAATCCGGATTCCTGTTATCCAATACTTGTGGAGGACATATGAACGTTATTTTAAAAGAAACCATTGAATCGCTGGGAATTATTGGAAGCGAGGTCAAGGTTGCGGATGGATATGCCAGAAACTATCTGCTTCCGCAGAAAAAAGCCATTCTGGCCACAGTTCAAAACAGAAAGCTCATGGCTCAGCAAAAGGTCAAGCTTGATCTTCAGATCGCCAAAGAAAGAGGCATGGCTGAAGAGATGGCCAAAACGCTTCAGGGCGTGGTATGTACCATTCCGGCCAAAGTCAGCGAGGAAAACCGGCTGTATGGATCAATCACGGTTCGGGATATCCTGAACGCCCTGGCGAAACAAGCAATCTCTGTGGACAAGAAGATGATTCTTCTATCCGAACCAATCAAGACCCTGGGCAGCTTTCAGGTGCCGGTTCGTGTTTATAAAGAAGTCGAACCGACAATTACCGTTGAAATCATTGCAGAATCCTGAACCTTTCTTTCCCCCTGCCCCCTTTTGAAAATCCGGGCCGGGGGAATTTTCAGGTCAATCCTTTCAATTACCCCGGCTTCGCGCTGAAAAAGGCATTCGTCTTGCCATTTACCGTACAGGCTTCTTCCACTCTTTGGCAAATATCCCTGCGATTCGACCGGTCTGGCTCGGGTCTATCTTCAGGGCTTTTGCCACTTCCGCGTACAGGGTTTTGCGATCTCCGTTTTCGGCATCCACAAGGCCGTTGAGGTCCCTTTTCTCCTTTAAACTCAACCCACCCGCATCGACTGCGGAGAGATAACCGTTGTCCATTTCATTCAGGGCGCCTTTCTGATAGTAGGGCGCCAATGCCTGAAACCGCTCTTTCATTTTTTCCTTGAGTGACCGAATGGTCGGATTGGAAACGTTTGTCACATCATCGGCCCACGCACTGGCAGGAGAGAATACAAAACTGATGTTGTATATCGTCCCGTGATTGTTCCTGGATTGGCCATCTTTTTTAGGCAGCGCGTTCCCCCGGATATCATTCACAATATCCTCGGCAACGGATTCCACCTTTTCAGCCGGGAAATAGATGTTGATGGTTACGCAGGCAAAAAGGGTTAGTGTTACGGCAATGGTTACCGACCAACAAAGCTTTTGTTTTTTTTTCATGTGCCCCTCCTTTTGTCATTGAACAACCGCCCCACCTTTGTGGGTGATCCGGTTGATCCGTTTAAGCATGTCCTTGAAGCTGATACGGTTATCCGGGTTTTGATTTACAATGTTTATCCCGGAAAAGGTACGCCTTTTTACAAGATATTCCGTGCCGTCTTCTTTGATTGTGCCATTGATCGCGAACATATCGTTTTCAAGATTAGCCCGGATACCGATTTTTTTATATGGAAATCTTTCAAAAATGGATGCAAATGCGCCCGCCAATCCCATAAACGGGCTCTGTCCCCCCCCAATCTGGGCAATGTTGTCTACAGCCTTGATGCTGATCGTTTGCGGAATACCTTTTTTTTCGACCGTTTCCAGTAACAACTCAAATCTCTGGGGTTGGCCGTAGGCAATCTCAAAATCACGGATGCTGCCTTTCAAAACACCTTCTATCTTCCCGAAAGTGCTATCTGTCGTCATGTCTGTCAACAAAAGATCATTCCAGCTCGCATTGAGATGAATCAGCGGGGAGGACGTAAAAATCCCTTCACCACCCAATTCGGTTAAAATAATTTTACCGCCGAATACATCGGCGGTCATTTTCCCCTGACTGGTAATTACGTGGTTTTCATATTTGACCGGATCCAGAATTCCGGTCAAGGTGCCCTCAATGGGAATCGTCCCGATGTCTGTCAGAAGAGACTGAAGTTTGATCCCGTCAAATGTCAGACGGGTATGGACGGAGATATCCGGGTTATAAAAATTGTTGATCAGGACCGATCCCAGAAGAAGGTCCCCGCCAGGCACATGGATCACAGTCGGGGAATCAACAGACAGAAAGTTTGGTCCGGCATCCAGAATGATGCCGAGCGGTTGTTCCGGTAATCGGGCCACGGTCATGGACTGGACGTCCAACTTTCCGTTGAGCCTTTCAGGAGAGGCTTCGGCCAATTCGGTTTGATACCAGACAGGCAGATCGAGATGAATGCCCTTCAGAGAGATATCCCTGTCCTGAAAAATAAGGTTTCCGTCGCGCCATCCGAATCTCCCCTTAACCTGCCAGGCATTTTCAAACCTTTTAATCTTGAATTCAGCGGAAATGGTTCCTCCGGTCTCGATGTTTGCCAGATAGGGTTTTTCGGCTTTGTAGGGTTCCAGCAACAAGTGATGAAAAATCGGTTTTAAGGACACCTGAGGGATGTTCACGCTAAAATCCACATCACGAAGCGATGGACCCTGCTTAAAAAATCCCTGGATTTCAAGGGGCAGGATACCGGTCAGGTCGAACCGTAGCCTGGAAAGCTGCAAAATATTTTGTTGAAACTGGTACGTTCCATTGCATGACATGACAACGGGATTTTGGGCGAGGTTCACATAATAACGATCATAAAGGGTTTCGCCTGCTTTGGCTTCCAGAGCAACGGCAAAGGTCATGCTGGACTGCGTCAAGTCGATAATTCCTTCCGTATCGGTTGTGAGAAGGATATTCTCTCCCATCAGGCTCCCGTCTTTGTTTTTTAGGACCAACGCCTCAAGAGACAATTTCACTTGCACCTGCCAGGGTCCGGCCTCCGGACCTGTGACTTGAACCCGAATGGAATCTGTTGCTGAAAGATTCCACTCGGGTGGGAGAAGTTGAAAAACGGCGGCAGCTTCAAGAAAAGCGGTCTTTTTACCCTGAAGCGTTACATTTATCCTGCTGTCTTTTCTTTCAAGGGCGAGCAAAATGTTTTTCAAACCCGATGTGTCGAATCGGACATCGGGAAGTGCGATGGATTTTTTTTCCATGTCGATGCGTCCGTCCGGGATACGGATTTGGGTATCCCGGATCAGGGTGTCCCGGGTCCCGGTGCGAATCGCCATCCGGGGGATTTGCAGGGTCACATTTGTGAACCCGATAACGGGAGACCGAATCGATATGCCATCTGCCTGGAGACTGACGTCTATGAGTGGGTGACTCCCGCTTGATTTTTCAATCAGGGCCAGGCCGTTGATATCCATTTTTAGAGGAGCAAAAGCGATGTTGCCCGCGCTGATGTCATATTCAAGCGCGGTTTGCATGGATACGGATTCGGCGGAAGATACAGGGACGGTTGTTGATCCCATTCTTTTGGCGTCACGCGACAACGCAATATCCCTGCAATGGACTTGAAGATTTTCAACATCCAGTTTTTTCCGGGTATGGCTATAGATAAAACGCGATTGTACGTCCATCCTTTGGATTTCCAGTTCAGTGTCCTGGAGATTGACGTCTTTGGCCTGGAGTGTGCCGCTGAACGTGAAATCCTTCATGTTAAACGCATTACTGCCCGACAGATTAACTTTCGGCGCTGTAACACGCCTATTGCGGGAAGGGTTTTTAATTTCCATGGCAAATGATAATAACAGCGGTTTGTCATTTTCAGCTTTGGCATGGATATTGCGGGCCATCAAGGTTTGATCACCCCAGGATGCCAAAATCTGTCCACCCAGAATTTCCCCTGACTGAAACCGGATATCTCTGAAAATAAAGAAATTAACGAGACGCTGAATGATACCGACAGAAAAAGAGGAACGTTTCCCCATGGGCAGAATAATGGGCAAGGTGGTGTTCACAGAGATATCGTTCATCTGTATGTTTTCGAGAATGAGGGATCTGTAACCCCAAGGCCCCTCAACGGCCATATCCGCCCTGATGAAAGGGATTTCCATTGTAAAGGCATCCTGCAGCCCAATGGTTTTCAATAAAATTCCCCTGGCCTCCAGGACCATCGGCTGGAAACGCCAGGAGATGCTTTCTATGGTGCAGGACAACCCGGTGGTCGCAGAAAGCGATCTTTCTATCATCGGTTTTATTCGCTCGGGATGATAATAGACATAAAGGCCCAAACCCGAGAAGATAACCGTGATGACGCACAGGAAAAACCCCGAAACCAGAAATATTTTTTTAATCAACCGCATAACCTGCACCAGAATCGTCAGTGTAACCTGTTTCTCTTTGGCTCATCGTTTTTCTTTGACACCGGTGGTCTTTGGAGGATGTTTCAGGGTTCCGCCATTGCCTTTGTTACGGTTATTCAGTAATAGATATCTGTCAGGATTCAAATGATGGAGACTTTACCGTGAAAATGCAAAAGCAGAAATCAGCAGTCAGTTAAAACCAGTCATTTCAGGAGATAACAATGATCACGAAATCCGATATTATACAGGCAGCATACACGCATGGATTCGAAGACGTTGGCTTTACAACAGCCGATCCGTTTTTGGAACACAAACAATTTCTTCTTGATAGATGCAAGGAGTATGAATGGGCGGAATTGGCAGGCCTGAAGCTTTTAAGCGGGACTGATCCCACAACCATTCTACCGAATGCCAAAACAATTATTGTCCTGATGGAGGCATATTTCAGAAAATCCTACCCACGTTCCATGGAAGGGAATTTCGGGCGATGCTACCTTGATGATGACCGGGTGACTCATGACGGACTGAGCAGGCGAATCAAGGCGTTCCGATCATTTCTCCGCGATAACGGTATCGATTCGAAAGTACCGTTCAATTTACCACACCGGGTAGCTGCGGCTCGTGCAGGAATGGGGACTTTTGGAAAAAACTGCCTGCTCTATTCCAACAAGGTTGCCCGGAGGGGATCCTGGATACTCCCCATTGCCGTCGTTATCGACACGTCTTTTGAACCCGATGGTCCTACCATGGAAATCGGTTGTCCGGACTGGTGCAGAAACGCCTGCATGGCTGCCTGTCCGACAGGCGCATTGCAGGGTAATAGCCGGATAGACCCGCGTAAATGCATATCATACCTTACCTATTTTGGTAAAGGAATAACCCCATTGGAATTACGGGAGCCCATGGGAATGTTTGTATATGGATGTGACAGATGCCAGAATGTCTGCCCACGGAATCAGCCCTGGCTTGCACAGGACCTTCCTGTGAACGAGAAAGTGGCCGAAAAGGCAAAAGATTTTGAGCTGTCACGCCTGCTGCACATGGACAGGGAGTATTTCGAGACGAAAATATGGCCCCACATGTTTTATATGTCATATCAGGACATATGGCGGTGGAAGATGAACGTGGCGCGGGTGATGGGAAACAGTCACGACGAAAACTACATTGCCGATCTCGTTCGTGCCTTCAATGACAATTCGGATGAGCGTGTTCGCGGAATGACGGTGTGGGCCATTGGTAATATCGGTGGTCCGGAAGCGAAAGCAGCTTTAAAAGAGCTTATTGATGAAACCAGTGATCTTGTTAAAGAGGAATTGCGGCGGGTTACAGAATAACGACAGTTCCGACAAATCAACCTTTCGCGCGGTTCTGACCACAATTTTTATATGATCAATCATTTCATCCATGGTCGCCGGGGATGACATGAGATGACCTTTACATAACGTTGGATAATATTTTTATGGCCGTATCTCAATGGTGGGATAAAGCCCCATCAGATCCCCTTCCGGATAGGGCTGAATGGTATTGAAAGAGATTTTCTGATTTTTCTGGGCGTGCCCGCGGTTGCTTCTGCCATCATAAAAAGCGCCGTTGGCTTCCAGAATATGCTGGATCCGGTTCTGGAACCCCTTGACAAATTTCTCGCCGTTGCCTTCAAACAGCATATCTCCCAGCACGATACCCTCCCGGATTTCCGAAAACGCCTTCAGGGACATGCTTTGGTGTTTCAGATCCGATGAATTACTGATAAACCCCCATACCAGATGGCTTTCCGGGATATTGAGGGGTTCCTGAAGATCGATGATGGTATGGGGCATGACAATGCAGTTTTTCCCGATGGTCAGCGGACAATCCTCACTCCCGCGCAAAAATGAGTTAAATCCCACAAAGACCTTTTCCCCCATATTGGCATGGATAATTTTGGCCCCGTGCGCCGTAACATTGCACCCTTCCAGACGGGAATTGATGATATAGCAGTTTTCCTGGGCATTGGCGCCTTTTCCCAGCCATATATTTTCAAGGTAGGCCCGCTGTGCCACCAGAACATTTTCTTCGATATGGGTTTTTCGTTTGATAACCGCATACCGGTCCAGGGATGTGCCTTTGGGAATTGAAACGGATGGCTCGATATTGACGACATCATAAATATGCTTGAAATCCGGTTTCCGTTCCTCGATAAAGTTCATGAATATGCCGGTCGGTGGACCATCGCCAGGCTGATACTGCACATACCGGTTCAGAATTTCCCGGGGATACCGGTAGAGAAAATTGAAATCCGACCTGTTTTTAATCCATATGGTGCCAGGCTCGACCTCGATATGCGACATTTCACCAACCTGCACATAGGAAAATCGGCCAATGACACAATCATGGGCCGTTGTCAAATCGATGGTGGAAAACGGCTGAAAAAAGCATCCCTCAGAAGGCGACCCATGAATATTGGCATAATGCATGGCCATGGAATCATTGATAAAAAACACTTCCAGACTTTCCGGATCATGCGAATAATTGTGAACCAGGGTTTTGATCAGAAAACTGTCCTTGATGCGGATGGATTCATCCTCATGCACCGGTACCACACCCCCATCAAATTTGAACAAATCGCCTTTGGATTTGAGTTCATCCCCCCGGATGTCGCTTTTGTAAAGAATGGAATGATCCACCCGGCTTTTTCCCAAAAAATAACTTCCGGCCAGACTGGAATGAATAAAGTGAAAATTGAGGGGATGATGGGGTGTTATTCCGTAAAACGCATAAAATTTGACCAGTTGACTCAGGGGAATGGTGTTTCGGATATAGGGTTGAATATCAAAATTCAACTCCCGGAGGTTAATGGAAACTCGCTGGGCGATGCGGTTGACCAGATGTTCGATCTGCTTCATGGCTTGTCGTCTCCCTGAATGGCTGTCTGTGTTGGGGAGTGAAACGCAGTCACTCCCCGCTTATCGCTCAAACTGAAGTCATTTAATCGTAACAGGCATTCCCATAAGCGGCCATATGACAGCGACAAAAAGGGCCAGGACCACCATCAGCATGATGCTGGCGAGAAGTCCATATTTAAAAAATTCTCCAGAAGTGAACTGTTTGGAGTCATAGGCGATGGCATTGGGCGCCGCGCCGACCAGCAGCAAAAACGGCATGCCGGCGGTAACCAGTGCGGCAAAGAAAATGACCTCCGGCGCCACTTTCAGATAGGGAGCGACCACCAGGGCGACCGGGAGGGATATGGCGATGGCGGCCACGTTCATGATGAAATTGGTCATGACCAGAACAAAAAACGCGATGCTCATGATAAAAATAAACCAGTTGGCCTTTTGAAACAGGAGGAGCCAGTTGACGGCCATCCATTTGGCTGCACCGGTTTCCCACAGGCAGAATCCGATGCTCATGGCGCCTGAAAACAGCAGAATGATGTTCCAGGGTACATTTTCCAAATCCTCAATCCCCATAATGCCCGTAATAAAAAACAGCAGGGTTGAAACCAGAATAATGGCGGTTTTATCCAGGGCATTCAACGCCGGGACGAATGAGCGAAGGGATAACACCACGATACAGGACACAACGATGATTGCTGCCAGTATCTCATTTTTTGTCAGGGACCCCAGTTGCGCATTAAGTTGTGTGGCCTTTTCCCTCAGGCCGGGTATGACCGCTTTTTCCGGCTTGAAAAAAATCATAAAAAAGCCCCACAGCAGAAACACCATGAGCCATCCAATGGGGAACATATAATACGAAAGCGTGAAAAAGCTGATCTCTGTTCCAACAATATCCTTGTAAAATCCCACAGCCACAGCCCCCCTGGCCGCGCCCAGCAGCGTAATTACACTCCCGGCACCCGCTACATAGGCCATGCTCATGAAAAGCCCTTTCCCAAAACGGGTCTGTTTGTCCCCCTCACCATACAGTGAATAGATTGACAGCAGCAGCGGATAGATGGTTGCGGCAACGGCAGTATGGGCCATGATATGGGTCAGGGCCGCGGTCACCACCATACAGCCCAAATAAATCATGCTGGTTTTTTCGCCCACAATCATCAGCATCTTGTACGCCAGCCGTTTGGTCAGCCCGGTTTTGGTAAAGACCAGCCCAATCATGACCGAGGCATAGATAAACAACACGCTGGGGTCCATGAAATCCTTGAACGCCGCGCCAGCCGGTCGAATCAGAAACAGGACCTGAAGCACACCGATGGCAATACTGGTGACGCCGATGGGAAGCACCTCGAACACCCACCAGGTTCCGGCCAACAGAAATACGGCTATTGCACCTTTACCTTCACGGGTAAGCACAAATTTCTTTCCAAGCGGATCAAATACATCCGGCCAGGCTGGAGAAAAATACACCAGCGTAAACAGCCCGAGTCCAAGCAAAAGAAAGAGCGTATTTTTCCAATCCACGCCCTGAGCTGCGGCATCATTGTTACCCATCGAACAGTCTCCTTGTGGTTAAATGAAATATTTTATTTCAGATAGGATACCAATTCAGTACGAACAGTTATAAAATTTCAGAAAATTCATTTCACAAGGCGGCAGAGAGGGGATATGCCTTTTGCGGCTGACGCCTTGAAAAACTGTCGGCCGTCCCCGACCGATAACGCAGTGAAAATATTTTTCTGAAAGTCCATATCAAACCTGGCATTGCTTCATCATATGGAAAACAGCCGCAAATACATCGGTCAATCGCAGCACGCCAACGATGATATCTTCCCGGGTGACCAGAAGTGACTGATGGTGGCCCAGCACCAGTTGATGAATGGCCTCATCCAGTGTTGTGTCTTCGGAGACATATTCCCCTTCGGTCGGGGTCTGCATGAACTCCCGAACCTTCTTTTGACTGGCAGCCTTACAAATATCACTTAACGGACTTTCAAACAGATGATACTGAACCAGAAGTGATTTCATGAATTTCTTGCTGAATCCATATCGGGCCAGGCCATCACTTCCCTGCATTTCGGCATATTTGGGTTCCAGCGCTCTCAGGATATCCAGTTGGCTGATTTTTCCAATGACGTTTTTATCCTGGTCCAGGATCAGAATCGCACGGTGCCGATACGGGCTGTTACAATATTCCAACTGTGCTTTTTCGAGAGCAATAACCGCTTCAAACAGGGTGGCATCCTCGTCTGCCGTTGCATATTCGGATAAGGGAACCATCAAATCTTTGACCTTGTAAGTCTTCATTCGTTTCCTCCTGTTAATTAATTTCCATATTTCCTGTCCATTTTTTCAAGGAGAAGAAGTGTTCAATCAGTTGAACGTTCGGCTGGAAGAAATTTGCTATTTGAGAAAAATTAAACCGGTTACTTTTATCAGATTGTCGGAAAGCCATACAACATATTTTTCCACGGCGTCATTTGTTTTTTTTGGGTTATCCGTTCACGCTGATTCATGAATTCAAATATGGACTTTCAGAAAATTTTTTCCACAAGGCAGCCGGGAGAGGATAGCCCTTTTTTCAGCCATCCCCGACCGATACCGCAGTGAAGAAAGTCTATTTGTTCTGGATTTTGCGGTTGACTTGTATTTGAAACATACGGTATTGCTTCAGCGTTTCAATCACTCTGGCACTTAGGAATTGAAAGGATTTACATGAATCTTTTTTTCCTGTCGGTTGGGATTATCGTTTCAGGAGGCATTCTGCCTCTGTTGTTATGGCGCCGGTTTGATGCGGCCAAGATGATCGGCGTTTTCGGAATCAGTAGCGGATGTTTTTTGGGATTATTCGACGTCATTTCCAAATTGACTCAGGGCCAGTTGATTATCGCTTCTTTTTCCTCCCGCAGCCTCCCCCTTTCTTTTCGGTTGGACAGTCTGTCCGCTTTTTTTCTGGTCGCCATTTTCGCTGTTTCACTTCTTTCCGCCATCTATAGTTACCATTACCAGAACAATCCGGATAAAGCCTTTGGCATAGCGGTCACCTCTTTGTTTTTCAGCCTTCTGGTTGCATCCATGTCGCTGGTGGTAACCGCAGACAACATGATCACCTTCCTGCTTGCGTGGGAAATCATGTCCCTTTCTTCCTTTTTCCTGGTAATTCATGACCATCAGAGTCGTGAAAACCGCAGGGCAGGCTATCTCTATTTCATTTTTTCCCATGTCGGTGCCATGTTCATCCTGGCTGCATTCGGCGTGTTATACGGTCATACCGGCAGTTTTGATTTTGCTGCCGCCGCCAATCTGTACGACCCGGTTAAAATGCTGATCTTCAGCCTCGGTTTTATCGGGTTTGGTTCAAAAGCAGGCGTGTTTCCCTTTCATATCTGGCTGCCCCATGCGCACCCGGCAGCACCGTCCCATATCTCCGCGGTCATGTCCGGCGTCATGATCAAAACCGGTATCTACGGGATTTTACGGATGTACGGGATTTTGAATTTCCACACACCGGCATGTGGAACCATCGTCATCATATTCGGAATCCTGTCCGGCATTCTGGGTGTCGTTCATGCCCTGGGACAGCATGATCTCAAACGTCTGCTGGCCTATCACAGCGTGGAAAATATCGGCATCATCCTTCTGGGCATCGGTATCGGCATGATCGGCGTTTCTTCAGGTAACCCGGTCATGGCGGTGCTTGGGTTTTCCGGCGGCATTCTTCACGTATTAAACCATTCGATATTCAAGTCTCTGCTGTTTATGGGAGCCGGAATCGTCATCCAAAAAACCGGAACCCGGTCCATCGACGCCCTGGGTGGTTTGCTCAAAAACATGAAAATCACCGGAATCACCTTTCTCATCGGTTCAATGGCCATTTCCGGACTCCCCCCGTTCAATGGATTTGTCAGTGAATTTTTGATCTACCTGGCTGGATTCCGGGGTATTGCCGGAAATACCCATCCATTTGTTTTTTGTCTTCTTTCGATTATCAGCCTGGCCGTCATCGGCGGTCTGGCCCTGGCCTGTTTCACCAAGGTGGTGGGCGTGGTGTTTCAGGGCGAACCCAGAACCCGGAATACACAACGCGTCGATGAAACCGGCAAATCCATGATCTTTTCCATGGTGGTGCTGGCCGGCGCCTGTATCGTGATCGGTATTTTCCCCGCCCCGTTCATGGTTATGGCACTGAAAACGGTTTCTTCACTGGGCCTGGATTATGGACGTATTCCCATCGCGCCGTTTGCACACATGTCTACCGACATCAGCCTGGCGTGTGCCATTTTTCTGACGATATTTGTCGTTCTGATTGGTTTTCGAATCTGGTTATACAAAGGCAAGACGATCGGTCGTACCGGAACCTGGGGATGTGGCTTTACGCAGCCGACAGCCAAAATGCAGTACACGGGAACGTCCTATGCCGCGTCGATTCTTGAATTCTTCCGGCCGGTCGCACCACGGGTGGAAGACCACCCACCAGTCAATGGCCTTTTCCCGACAAAAACCCATTATCACAGCCATATCCACGATATGATCGAAATGCAATTGGACCGGGTGATTGTCAATCCGATACTCTGGCTGTTTGACAGGCTGCGATGGATTCAGCATGGCGACATCCACCTGTATATCGGCTATATCCTGTTGACCATCGTGATACTTTTATTTTTTGTGTAGGAAAATATGATTGAATCCATCCTGTTATGGGCCATCGCCATTTTGTCCGCGCCGTTTTATGCAGGGGTCATTCTTCGGGTAAAAGCCTTTTTTGGCGGCAGAAAGGGGTCACCGCTTTTTATCCACTATTACACCCTGGCCAAACTGTTCAAAAAAGGATCGGTTTACAGCACCAGCACAACCGTTATTTTCAAACTGGGTCCACTGGTATCGCTTGCAACCGCTGTCACTGCACTGCTGTTTCTGCCTGTTGCCGGACGTCCGCCAGTCATTTCCTTTACCGGCGATGTGATTTTCATGCTGTATCTTCTGGGACTTGGCCGGTTTTTCACCATTGCGGCAGCCATGGACACCGCAAGCCCGTTTGAAGGCATGGGCGCGGCCAGAGAAGCCTATTTCCCCATCATCTGTGAGGCCGGCATGTTCATGGTGTTGATCCTGTTTTTCCGGCTGACCGGAGATCTGCGGCTATCCGCATTTTTTTCCGGAAATCAGCCGTTGGCGTTCTGGCTTGCGGCCGGATCACCCATGATATTTGTCGTCATCGCGTTGTTCATTATCCTGCTGACCGAAAATGCCCGGGTGCCGGTGGATGACCCGGCGACCCACCTGGAGCTGACCATGATTCATGAGGTCATGGTGCTGGATCACAGCGGACCGGATTTTGGCCTGATTGAAATGGCCGCATTCTGCAAGTTGTTTTTGTATTCCGCCCTGATTGCCCGGCTGATTGTTCCGTTTCATTCGGGTCATCCGGCACTGGATGTCGCCGCGTTTGCAGTGGCCCTCCTGATGGTTTATGTGTCCATCGGTATTACCGAGTCGATCATGGCGCGCTACCGGATGGACCGGGTCCCCAAATTTGTGCTGACTTCTTTTGCACTGGTCTTTTTTGCAGCCGTCATCACCCTGGAGTTTGTCAAATGAACCATCCGATGGATACCATCCTGTCACTGGCCCTCCTGTCAATCCTGTTCTCCTTCGGCTCCAGTCGCCTGCCCGGACTGATCAAGGTCCTGGCCTTTCAGGGGGTGGTGGTGAGTATCGTGCCACTTTTTGCAGGCCATCATCTGTCCACCGGCGGTGTTGTGTTCACTCTGGCAACACTGATGATTCGGGGCGTTGCGATTCCCCTGTGCATTTATCTGGTCATCAAAAAAGTTGCCATTGCACGGGAAGTGGAACCCATTGTCGGTTACCATGCATCGATTCTGGCCGGTCTGCTTCTGATTGTCGGAGCGACCTATGCCGGTCACCGGTTTGATCTGCCGTCCGGCACCGCCAGTGCGCTGCTGCTGCCGACTGCAATTTCCCTTTTGGGCGCCGGCATGTTTCTGCTGATGGCGAGAAGAAACGCCATTGCCATGGTGCTGGGGTATATCATGATGGAAAACGGAATTTATCTGGTGGGGTCCACCTTCTCGGTGCGTGCCCTTCACATCGTGGAGTTTGGAATTCTTCTGGATGTACTGGCAGGCGTCATGATCATGGCGGTCATGCTGCAGAATATCAAACAGACCTTTGATGATGTGGATACGGCCCGGCTGAGAACATTAAAGGAATAGGCGCCCATTTTATGGTTGAAATCATTTTTGTCATACCCTTTGTTGCCGGTGCGGTTGCGTTTTTTCTTCCCCGGAATATCGGTCGCGGCCTTCTGGTGCTTACCGGCACAGTTCACCTGATTCTAACCGCGACCGTCTGGGCCGTGCGACCTGATCCGGTATTTCCGGAGTATTTTGCAATCACCCCGGAAGGCCTTTTGTCGCTTGTCGTGATATCCCTTCTGTTTTTCCTGATTTCCATCTACACCGTTTCCTATCTCAATTTGTCCGATATCCGGTCGGAATCGGTTTTTACAGGTTCCATGCTGCTGTTCTTGTCCACCATGACCATGGTGACCCTGTCCGACCATATCATGGTGATGTGGATTGCCATCGAGGCCACGACTCTGGCCAGTGCGCCGCTCATTTACACGCACAGGTCCGCGGTGTCGCTGGAAGCCACATGGAAATATGTTCTGATCTGCTCGGTGGGAATCGCGATGGCTCTGCTGGGTTCGGTTCTGATAACGGTTGCCATGGATGTCGGAAAGGTGAATGCACCCCTGTCGTTTTCCGCACTTTCCGTTGTTGCCAGTCAGTTGGATCCCATGTGGCTGAAAATGGGTTTTGTCTTCATCCTGGTGGGATACGGCACCAAAATGGGGCTGGCGCCCATGCACACCTGGCTTCCCGACGCCCACAGCGAAGCTCCCAGCCCGGCATCGGCGCTGTTGTCCGGCGTATTGCTCAACTGTGCCTACCTGGGCATTTTCAAGACCAACAAAATCATGCATGCCGCCGGCCTGAGCGATTTTTCCGGTCCGATTCTCATGGTATTTGGACTGGCCTCCATCATGGCGGCAGCCACGTTCATTCTGAAACAAACCGAGTACAAACGGCTGCTGGCCTATTCCAGCATCGAGAATATGGGCATTATCGCCTTCGGCACCGGCATGGGTGGGCTGGCCGCATACGGTGCCGTCATCTGTCTGATTCATCACAGCCTGATCAAATCATCCCTGTTTCTGACATCCGGCAACATTCTGCTGGGCACCGGCAGCCGACTGATCGAAAAAACCGGAAATCTGGCCAGCCGAATGCCCCGAACCTTTATTGCACTTTTTGCCGGATTTGCAGGCATATCCGGATTTCCACCCTTTGGAATGTTTATCGGTGAACTCTTGATTGTATTCGGCGCATTTCGGGCCGGTCATTATGTGGGTGTATCGCTTTTCATGCTGAGCCTGTGTGTCATCTTTGCCGGTTTTGCCAATAACATCATGAAAATATCTTTCAAACCGTCGCATGCGACCAGCCGGATTCAGGAAAATTCCGCCATGATATGGCCCCAGTATGTGTTGCTGGCGACATCCCTGTTGCTGTGTTTCTGGATGCCGGCCCCCTTGGTTCAGGCAATTGACCAAGCGGTGAATACCCTTGGTGGAGGTATGTGATGGCCGCGAATTTCAAAACCATTTCAAACGGCGCAGCCATCTCCATGACCGATATCCCGCATCTTTCTTTTGATGTTTTTTCAGAAAAAGCCCTGGATATCGTTACGAATGGGGGAAAAATCGTTCATTTTTTTGCATTCACCCAAAAAGATCATCTCCGGCTGCTGGCGGTTCTGAGGACCGGCTCCCTGCTGGTGGCCACCTGTGATGCACAGGAAACCTATCCATCATTGACCGCCCGTTGTGAGCCGTTTCATCTGTTTGAACGGGAAATCGCGGAGCAGTTCGGTATCCGGCCCAATGGCCATCCCTGGTTGAAAATGGTCCGGTACCATGCCAATTATCGGGGTGTTGCGGATGTATTCGGAAATGACTATACGGAAGATATCCCCGGGCAATACGACTATTATACCGTTACCGGAGATGAAATCCATGAGGTGGCTGTCGGGCCGGTCCATGCCGGGGTCATCGAGCCCGGCCATTTCCGCTTCAACTGCATCGGCGAACGGGTGTTGAATCTGGAAATCCAACTGGGCTATCAACACCGGGGTGTGGAACCGCTGTTGTGCCAGGCCGCTTTCAACCAGCTGCCGTTTATTGTCGAAAGCAATGCCGGCGATACGGCGGTAGGCAACAGTCTGTGCATGGCCCAGGCAATTGAAGCGCTTTCCGGCATACGGGTGGATGCAGGCGCAAAAATCATTCGAACCATCGGCCTGGAACTGGAACGCATCGCCAATCATGTCGGGGATCTGGGTGCATTAAGCAATGACGTGGCCTTTCTGCCGCCTGCCAATTACTGTGGCCGGATGCGGGGCGATTTTCTGAATATGTCACTTTTTATCTGTGGCAACCGCTTCGGGAAAGGACTGGTTCGGCCCGGTGGGGTCCGGTTTCCCCTGACCGATGAAGACCGCAAAACACTGATACAGCGCATCGGCGAACTGAAGCCCCAGGCTCAGCATGTCATCGACCTGTTGTTTTCCACATCCAGTGTCCGGTCCCGATTTGAAGGAAGCGGCAAGGTCAGCCGGTCGGATGCAGAAAAGCTGGGACTGGTCGGCCCGGCCGGCCGGGCCTGTGGCATACCCTATGACGCCAGAAGATGTTTTCCCACTGAATATTACACGCAACTGGATATTCCCGAAAATGCAGAGCCATACGGAGACGTGTATGCACGCGCCAAGGTCAGGGCCGATGAGGTCATGCAGTCCATCGGGATCATCGAATCCCTGCTTCAAAATCCGGTTGAAACGCGCTGCGTGGATGCAGAAGATTTTTCACTGGCACCCGATTCGGTAGTGGTGACGGTCAATGAGGCCTGGCGGGGGGAACTGTCCCACTGCATTCTGACAGATGAAACAGGAAAAATTCTGCGCTATAAAATCAAGGATCCCTCGTTTCATAACTGGAATGGCCTGTCCATGGCCCTGAGAAACACGGGAATTTCCGATTTTCCGCTGAACAACAAGAGTTTCAATTTGTCGTATTGCGGATTTGATTTATAAAATAGTAAGGTGGAAGGATAAAGGCGGAAGGATGAAGGATGAAGGCGGAAGGCGGAAGGATGAAAGCTGAAAGCGAAAAGCTGGTGGCAGAAGGCGGCGACGGGCATGACCGCTTCTCACTTCTCACTACTCACTACTCATTACTCACTACTCATTACTCACATCTGACATATGCTAAATATACTGAAAAACCGTTTCGAACAGGGCTGCCGGACATCGACCTATCCAAAAGAAACCGTTCAGTTGCCGCCCCGATATCGCGGCAGGCCGGTCATAAATCCCGATGCTTCATCCGAACTGGCCATACAGTGTGCCGCTGCCTGCCCGCAAAACGCCATCGATGCGGAGAACAAAACGATTGACATGGGCCGCTGCGTCTTCTGCGGAACCTGCCAGCGGATATCAGACGGACAATTTGTCACATTCACACAGGATTTTGCTCTGTCGGTTTCTGAAAAAGAGCATCTGATCACCCGCGGAAATCTTCCCGATCTGGCCCATCATGCAAGGCAGCATTTCAAGAAGCTCTTTGGCAGGTCCCTTCAGCTCCGCCAGGTATCGGCTGCAGGCTGCAATGCCTGCGAAGCCGATCTGAATGTGCTGGCCACCCCGTTTTTTGATCTGGCCCGGTTCGGCATCAACTTTGTGGCATCTCCCCGGCATGCCGACGGCATTGTGGTCACCGGCCCGGTTTCCAGAAACATGAAAACCGCCCTGTTTCAGACCTATGAGGCCACGCCCGAACCCCGCGTGGTCATTGCCGTGGGCAGTTGCGCCCTGTCCGGCGGCCCGTTCCGGGGAAGCCCTGAAATTACCGAAGGACTGGACAAACTGTTGCCCGTGGATCTGTATATTCCCGGATGCCCGCCACACCCCATGACCAACCTGCATGCCCTTCTGACGTTCTTCAAATAGGTGTCGGGATATCCCCGCACCGCGCAAATGATGGCGCCAGAGCCTCCAGTTCCATATCCGGGCAACCGGCCGATGCAAAATGATCGCGCCAATTCCGAGCGGTATTGACAAGGCTTTTTATAACCATCCGGGCCTCTTCCCCGGACAAGCCGAAGCGGACTGCCCGGCTCAGTGCATTTTCCAGTGTTGCTTCCCTGCCGTGTGCACCTGCAGACATGGCCAGAAAAAATGTTGTTCCGACACCCGGCCGGGTCAAAGATGGCAAGATGTCATAAGCTGGAGACAGATCGAGTCCGGCTTTATCAAAAAGGAACCCATGATTTCTGGGATGATCGTCGGTGTTGCGCACCAGGATGTTGAATACCATTCGTCGAAACAACTCCTGAATATCCTGGACTGACGTATACCGGCGCATGGTATCTGCAACAGCGCAATAGTCCCAACCCGGCCGATCTGTCTCATCCCACTGCATGAGTGAAAGAGAACTCAAAAACCCTTTCCGGATCCAGCCATCCCCGCATTTCTCCCGATCAAACCGCCGGACCAGCAGAACATTTCTGTTTCCCACAGATTCCAGCCGTATCTCCGGAATCCGTATTCCGCATTTTTTGGCAAGTGACAGGGTGGCGTATTCGATGCGGGGAATGTTCAGCGTATCTTCCCTGGCCGGGAACTTGGCGATCCATAACGCATCCTGAAACTGGATGGTGGATTTGGGACGCGCGCCCCCCACGCTGGTTCCCTGGCGCAAAAGCCGCAGCAGATGAGGGGGCACCACATCACCCGTCTCGATGCCGGACGCAGCGCACAGAATGTCTTCCATCCGGTTGAAATGGGGGGGCTCCAGATTTGGCTCCGGATCATCCGGAGTTTTTCGGAAATCCAGATTGCCCACACGGGTGGCGTTGGTTTCCAGCAAAAAATCCGTTTCAGAAAGCGCTTCCGGAGGAATTTTTCGTTCTGCGGCAATGACCATTCGCCCCCAATAATCCGGGGACGCATCCCGAAACGCGCCATAAAAACCATTATTGGTTGTCACTTCCCGTGGAGATAGCCCCAAAGGCAGAAAAACCGGGTCCACGGGCAGAGCGTTTTTCCGGTTCAGATATTTCCGTCCATGTGCAAAGCTTCCGACTCCCAGATGACTTTCATGGGTGAATATCCCCGCAGGAACTGCTACGGTCTCTCCAGGCAAATAAATGAAAACCGTTATTTTTCTTTCCGCCATGATCAGAAGTCCAGATCGTCTCCGGCTTCAACGGGCCGGACCCGTTTTGGCAGTCGTTGCTGATCCCGGAATATCCCCACCTTGTCTTTTCCCGGATCAGCGATCTCCAGCAGGTCTTTTTCAAACCCCAATACCCACAAGGCGGATGACAGTACCGCCAGGGAAACACCCGGATCACCGTTTTCAAGTCGCGATACCGTCTTACGGGCCACAAACATTCTGGATGCCAGTTCCTCCAGAGTTAATCCCCGGCGTTTTCTGGCGGTTCGAATATGTTCTCCCAGCCGGTTAACCGCATCGGCCACTTCAGTGGGGAGACTCTTGGTCGCACGCGAATTTTTGGTCATATAAATCTCCTTTAGAAGCATAGTGGGTATTATATGACTCAATAACAAACCAGGTCAAACCTTTTGTGCATGAGAAAATTTTTTTATTGAAATTTTTTTGTAACTGCTCAATAATTTTCCAGATGAATGGAATAGGCGACATGCTGATAACAGATTTGGAAGAAATCAGGCGCTATGCTCTCAAAAATGAGAAAAAAAACTGGAAGTTCAGAACCTTTCTGAAATTTATTGACAAACCGTCGATCAGGATCGATCCAGTTGTTCATCGGATTTATGTGGATGTCGTGAAACAGATTGACTGTACCCGGTGTGCCAATTGCTGCAAAACCCTGCAGCCCGTTGTCACCCGGAATGAAATTGATACCATATCCCGGCATTTCAATATTCCCGAGACCGAATTCATTTCCCGATATCTGAAATTCGCTCCCTTTTCATCGGATCATGCTTTTGCCCAAAGACCATGCCCGTTCCTGGAAAACAATCTGTGCCGCATTTATGAGTTGCGGCCGGAGAATTGCCGTTCGTATCCGCATTTATGGAAAAAAGAATTCCGATCCCGCACGATGGATGTCATTGCCAATTATTCCATTTGTCCGATCGTTTTCAATGTTTACGAACAGTTGAAAGTGGCGTTCAAATTCAGAAATTGAAATGTGATTACATGAGAAAACGAGATACCCTGCTGCGTCAGACCGGACCGCCTGACACCTGGCTGACAATTGGCCATCTGGATGTTATGCTCTTTCAGCTCGATCCGGCCCGGCTGGCCCTTCAACAGCCCCGCCAGCGCATTCTGATCGCGGATGCGGTGGGTCTTGCCAAAACCATTATATGCGGGATTCTTCTGACTGAGCTGATCCATCGCTGCAAAGTCCGCTGGATTGCGGCTGTCGCCTTGTAAAGCTACTGGTATTGACCATCAAATCCATGATGACCCAGTTTCAGAAAGAACTGTGGGCACGATTCTCCATCCCCCGGGTAAGGCTCGATTCCACAGGCATCCATCAGGTTCACGCCCGGATTCCCGGCAACCACAACCCGTTCAATTGTCAGATACCTCCGGCAAAGCCGGATGCTTGATAAAATTGACCGCTCAAAGCGGTTGTAAACCAATGGCCACCTATTTGTAATGGGTCTATTCACCTGTCTCCTGCGACCTGTCCTACTGGTAACGATTCATCATATGGTTGTAATCTTCATGAGATCCGATCCAAAACCACACCAGCGTGTCTTGCTCACGAAAGGCTATGGCGCGATAATGAAGTCCTATATCAACAGTCCAAATTGAACCTTTTTTTGAAAAACCCCAATGATTGGTTGTAAGTCAGGCTGGCACTTTTGCCAGCCTGACAAAGGCTTCCACATGTCAGTGATATCCCATCGGCCATCCCCTGGTATGAAAGGCGACTGGCAAAACTGGGAAACGGATTCTAAAAACCGGACATGACACAATACACCGGATTACACTCAACCCGGAACTCTATCCGGCTGCAGAAGGCGAAGTCCGGCGATACCTGACCAACATATTTCCTTTTGGTGTGTTACTTCCGAATTCGAGATGTATGTGGCGGCAACCCGTGCACGCAACCCCCTGTTGATGTGCCGGATCACAGTTCCGGGTTGGTGTTCATCATCCGCTGGTCATCTTTGGGCTGGGTGAATTGCGGCTTTCCACGGAAAGAACATTGTGATATGTAGCATTATGCTTAAATTGTTCAGGATAAAAATTGAGACAGACCGTTTCTATATATTGAGACTCCGGTGATCCATTACCGTACGGCAGGGCCAGGCCGGTATGATGACCACGGACTTTGACATATCAAAACCATGAATCACAAATACCAATGGCCGCAAAGTGGTGTATATGAACAATTCGATTCTGGAGGAATGAATGGGAACAGATGAACTGTATGACATGATTATCGTCGGCGGCGGACCAGGCGGATTGACTGCCGGCATTTATGCGATGCGAGCGGCCATGAAAACCGCCCTGATTGAAAAAAGCGCCTATGGCGGTCAGATGACCCTGTCCGGTGAGGTGGAAAATTACCCTGCATTTGAGAAAATCAGCGGATTTGATCTTTCCGCCAAATTTCAACAGCATGCGGCATCTTATGGTCTGGAAATGATTTCCAGCGAGGTGACCGGAATCGAGCCGGGTCTGGATTTTCATGCCGTTAAACTGGATAACGGAACGACTTTAAAAACCCATGCAATCATCCTGGCAGTAGGCGGCAGCCCAAAAAAATTGAATATCCCGGGAGAAACCGAATATTACGGCAGAGGTGTTTCCTACTGTGCAGTCTGCGACGGCTTTTTTTTCCGTAACAAGACCGTTGCTGTTATCGGCGGCGGCGACAGCGCCTGTGAGGAATCCCTGTATCTGGCCAAACTGGCCAAACAGGTCTATATTATTCACCGCCGGGATGAACTTCGAGCCAGCCGGATTCTTCAGGAGCGGATTAAGGGTGAATGCAAAATCGAGATGATCTGGAATTCGATTCCAACCGAGATCCATGCCAATGAACAAGGCGTGTCCGCCGTACGGATTCAGGATGTAACGACCCGGAATGAAAGGGATCTTGCGATAGATGGCATTTTTATCTTCATCGGATTCAATCCTAACCGGTCTCTGGTGCCGGCCGGCATTCAAATGGATAACAATGGATATGTCTTGACCAATGACCGGTGTGAAACCCAAATTCCTGGCATATTTGTCATCGGGGATCTGCGGCAGAAATATGCCCGCCAGATTGTGATTGCAGCAGGCGACGGCTGTACCGCGGCCCTGGTCGCAGCCCATTACGTGGAAAACAAAAAAGCGACTCCGGCTGACTCCTGCCCGGCGCCGTTTGTGTGAAAAAAACAGAATTCAGAAGTCAGGATTCAGAATTCAGTAGAAAAGCGGTACATATCATTTTCATTTTTGGGGGCGATCACCCGGATCGTGAGCATCTGCAATGAAATATGAACCAATCGATCCACATCTGTTCATCGAGAATCGAAACCGCCTGAAAGCCCTTCTGGAACCAGGTGCACTCGCGGTTTTCAACTCCAATGATATTCTGCCGACCAATGCGGATGGTCTGAGACGTTTCATTCAGAACAGCGATCTGTTTTATCTGAGTGGCATCGACCAGGAGGAAAGCATTCTGGTGCTGTTCCCCGATTCACCGGATCCGGCCCAGCGGGAAATTCTCTTTATCCAGGAAACCAGTGACGCCATCGCCACCTGGCAAGGTGACAAATACACCCAAGAGCAGGCGTCTTTGATATCCGGCATTCAGACCGTTCACTGGGTGCACGAGTTTACCCGGGTATTCAAAGGGCTGGCGTTTGACGCCCGGTCCATCTGGCTGAATTCAAATGAGCATCTGCGGGCGGAGGTTGTGGTGGAAAGCCGGGACATGCGGTTTGTCGCATGGTGCAAAAACGCCTTTCCCCTGCATCGCTATGAACGACTGGCTCCCCTCATGCATCATCTTCGGGCCGTTAAATCACCCATCGAAATCGATCTGATCAGACGGGCCATTCACATAACGGAAAGCGCTTTTCGAAGGGTCCTGAAATTCATCAAGCCCGGCATTTGGGAATTTGAAATCGAAGCCGAAATTACCCATGAATTTCTGAAAAACCGGTCCAATCGATCCGCATTTCTGCCCATCATGGCCTCCGGCCCCCATTCCTGTGTGCTGCATTATGAAAAAAACAACCGGCAATGTCAGGCAGGCGAGCTCATATTGATGGACTTTGGCGCCGAATATGCCAACTATGCCTCGGATGTGACCCGTACTGTTCCGGTCAGCGGCCGGTTTTCCCCCCGTCAGAAAGCGGTTTACAATGCGGTCCTGCAGGTTCAGCGCGCAGCCACCCGCCTGTTAATCCCCGGCGTCACCATGACGGAATATCTGAAAAACGTGGGTCACATCATGGAAGCCGAACTCATTAATCTGGGTCTTCTTGAATCCGACGCCGTCAAAAATCAGCCGGAAAACGCACCGCTCTATAAACGATACTTCATGCATGGCATTTCCCACCTGTTGGGTATCGATGTCCATGACGTCGGGAACCGGTATCGACCGTTTGAAGCCGGAATGGTCTTCACCTGTGAACCGGGTATCTATATCCGGGAAGAAGGTTTTGGTATCCGGCTGGAAAATGACATACTGATCACGGCAGACGGCCCTGTGAATCTGACAGCAGACATTCCTGTTGAACCGGAAGAAATCGAGGAGCTGATGACTATCTGATGGGGAATTCCAGATCACCATCAATCACCCGTTATCCGGATTGTCATAGAAAATATAGTTTGTAGAAAAATCGCTGAATTCAAAATATACTTTTTTCTCTCCGGCATCCACCTTCAGATTCTGATTATCATCCAGATATCCATACCCAAACCGGTAGGATCGGGGCGTTTTATCCTGGGTTCCATAGGCGGTTGAAAGCTTGTCAACCTTGATGAAGCGCTTGACCAGCTTATCACCGGCATAAATATCCAGTACACCGTTTGTACCTGTCCAGTTCTGGATATTGCGCGTGAACTGATTCTGTGTCTCCTGGGTGCATCCCATCAAAACAACGGCCATCACGCCACATGCCATGATCATGTTTTTCATTTTTCCTCCTGATTCCAAAAAATGGTGTTACCGATTTCCGATTTTCTCTTCTTTTAGCATATCATAGACTTTCTCGTAAATATGAACCGGTCCCGCCATTTGAGTTTTCGCGCAGAGAGGCTGTTTCAGATGGGTACCGATTTCATTCCGCTGCTGTATTTTTGATTGTGTTTGTCCCATCGACAGGCTAAATTATCAGAATATAACAGCAACCTGAAATGAACCTTATCATTCATCATGACATGGAGATATCAATATGAGCCGTTTATTTGAAGCAACCACCATCAATGGATTGACGCTGGGAAACCGGTTTGTCCGGTCTGCCACATGGGAAGGAATGGCGACTCTGGAAGGGGATGTGACACCCAAACTGACAGATACCATGATCATGCTCGCCAAAGGCGGTGTGGGACTGATCATCAGCGGCCATGCCTATGTTCGAAAGGATGGTCAGGCATCTCCGTGGCAACTGGGAATTTATTCGGACACACATATGGATGGACTGTGTTGTCTTGCTTCGGCGGTTCATGAATCCGGTGGGAAAATGGTCATCCAACTGGCACATGCCGGCAATTTTTCCGCTGAGAATCTGACAGGGCAACCGCCTGTTGTTGCATCGGCCTATGAAGGGCTTGGCAAAACACCCCGAAAGGAAATTGCATCAAAAGATATTCCGGAGCTTGTTGACGCATATGTGCGGGCGGCCGGGCGGGCAAAATCGGCCGGGTTTGACGGTGTGCAAATTCATTCGGCTCACGGCTACCTGCTCAGCCAGTTCCTGTCTCCCATTTTCAACCGGCGCAAGGACAAATATGGTGGCAGCATTGAAAACCGGGTCCGCATTCACCTTGAAATCATTCAGGCCATTCGCCAGATTGTTGGCCCCAAATACCCCATACTGATCAAGATGAACGGCCAGGATTACGCGCCGGACGGGCTGACGTTGGAAGATGCTTCACAAGCAGCGGTTCTGCTGGAAAAAGCAGGTGTCGATGCGATAGAGTTGAGCGGCGGACTGCTGACCGGCGGCAAATTGTCACCCAGTCGGCCAGGCATCAACTCACCGGAAAAAGAAGCCTATTTCAGGGAGGACGCACGGGCCTTCAAGCAGTGCATCAAAATTCCGTTGATCCTGGTTGGCGGCATTCGATCGTTTGACGTTGCCGAAAAACTGATCCATGATGGACTTGCCGATTATATTTCCATGAGTCGGCCATTCATCCGGGAACCGTTTCTTGTCAACCGCTGGAAGGACGGTGACCGAAGCCGGGCATCCTGTCTGTCAGACAATCTGTGTTTTGATCCCGGACGTGAAGGAAGCGGCATTCATTGTGTTACACTGGCACGCAAGAAAGAATAACATGATCAATGGAAACAGATTGCGTGATATCAGTGATTTACCTTTGGATCTGGCGATATAACAAAAAACAGTGATCGAATGATACAAAATCCATGAACAGCGGACGGGTGTTTATCAAATATGTAATCGTATTGATTGTGCTCGTTCTGGGCGGTGCAATGGGCTATGTGCTGATCGAGGACTGGGATCTGCTTGATGCCCTTTACATGACCATCATCACGCTGGCAACCATTGGATATGGCGAGGTGCACTCGCTCAGCCGGGCCGGTCGCATATACACCATGTTCCTGATACCCATCGGCGTCGGATTTCTGGGATATGTCGGCGCGGCAGTGATTCAGTTTATGGTTGAGGGTCGCATTCGAACCATTCTGGGGAGAAAACGGTTGGATCGAAAAATTGAAAAAATGAAAAATCATTACATTGTCTGCGGCTATGGTCGGATCGGGCGGGTTCTCTGTGCGCACATCCGGCATAAACCACTGGATCTGGTGGTGATTGAAAAAGATGAAAAACTGGTTCAGATCATGGAGGAAGATGGCATCCCCTATATCTGGGGAGACTCGGCGGATGAAACCATATTGACAAAAGCCATGATTCAGCGCGCCCGAGGACTGGTGGCCGCTCTGGGAACCGATATTGACAATGTGTTTCTGGTATTGACCGCCAGGCAGCTCAAACCCGATCTGTTTATCATGGCCCGGGCCACACAAAAAGAAAGCCAGGGGAAACTGATGGCTGCCGGTGCAACGACCGTCGTATCTCCTTATGAAATCGGCGCCACCAGCATGGCACAGCGAATCATCCGACCCACCGTCACCAACTTTCTGGATTTTGCGCTCACCTATCAGCGGAAAGATATTCAGATGGAAGAAATACCGGTCAGCGAAAAATCCCGAATGGTCAACATGACGCTCAAGGATTCAAGAATCCGGCAGGATTTCAATCTGATCATCATTGCCATCAAAAAGGAAGATGGGGATATGAATTTCAATCCCTCGTTTGAAACACAAATCGAGGCCGGTTCAACCGTCATCGCGGTGGGTCAGACAGAAAACCTGCTCAGACTGGAAAAAGAGCTGAATCCATCCTAAAAGCGTTATACCGGGAATTGCAGAATAGGAAGGAAAATTATGAAAACATGTCTGGTGATTGTTGACCCGCAAAAGGATTTCTGTCACCCGACCGGTTCGCTTTTTGTGACAGGTGCGGATCAGGATGCCTTACGGATGGGAGCCATGATCGATCGGGTACGGTCAAAACTTGACCGTATCCTCGTCACGCTTGACAGTCATCACCGGCTTCATATCGCCAATCCCATTTTCTGGCAAAACGCGGCAGGTCGCACCCCATCGCCTTTCACCATTATCACAAAAAAGGATTTGCGCGATGGGGTCTGGATGCCATTTGACGCTTCCTTGAATGCGCATGCCCTGGATTATGTCGAGCAGCTTGAGCATAATGGCAGGTATCAGTTATGTATCTGGCCGGAACATTGCCTGATTGGAACATGGGGGCATACTGTGGCAGACCCGGTGTGCCAGGCGCTTCTCAGGTGGGAAGGTCGGAAGGCAGTTGTCAACTGGTTGACAAAAGGAAGCAATATATACACCGAACATTACTCTGCACTGCAGGCGGATGTACCGGATTCATCTGATCCCTTGACGCAGTTGAATACCGTTCTCTTGAATGATCTTCAATCATATGATGTCATTGGGCTTACCGGCGAAGCACTCAGTCATTGTGTCGCGAATACAGGGCGTGACATGGTCGCCAACTTCGCCGCCGCAACCATCCGAAAAATTCATCTGATAACAGACTGCTCTTCCAGTGTTTCCGGCTTCACACATCTTGCAGAAAATTTTCTTGCTGACATGAAAGTGGTAGGAATGCAGTTCTGTACATCAGCAGAATTTTTAAAATAACCGCTCATCCCATTGGTGCAATGCCACCCTCATGGATGAAAATGAAAAATCCGGGAGGGCGAGATTTTATTCCCCTGTTTTGACCGTATCAGATCTTGAAAATGGTTCTTTCTTCAGTCAACACAATATCCACATGCCTGTCATGGGATTCCATTGGCACATGCTGCAAAATTTTGTTTTCAAACGCAACAGCCACTTTTCGAGTGGTTGACGGCAGCCTGGGCAGAAGCCTGTCATAATACCCCTCTCCGTAACCCAGCCTCGCGCCTTTTTCATCAAAGGCAAGCCCGGGTATGATGGCGATATCCAGGCATTCCAAAGGTACTTCCTTGCACCGGGACGGATTGGGCTCCAGACATCCCCGTGGGCCGATTTGCAGATCCCGGTCGATATTATCCACCTTGTACAGCCTGGTTTTAAATTTCTGAGGTTCAAAAGCCGGCAATACGATAATTTTGTGAAACGATCGGCATTGGCGAATGATTGCCTGGGTTTTGATATCATACGGCCGGTCGATGAACATCAGCAAGATTTTAGCTTCATAAAAATTGGCGAAATCAAACAGTCTGGCTTCCATTATCTGGGTTTTTGTTTCAATTTCACTTTCCGGCAGAGATTCCAAAGCTTCTATGATTTCATTTCGGATTCTGGTCTTGGCCTGTTTCATGTCGTCCATACCCTACACTCCTGAGGAAAATGATGGGACAGATTTCACCACGGATTCTACCTATATTTGTCGTTGACTAAACCAAATCTCCCTGTTACACAGATCAGGGGAAGGTGTAACCTGTAATAGTATTTGATAAAATGCCCTGTCAAAACAGTTCTGGGCCGATAAAAAAGGAAATCTGCCCTTGAGAATTTTAAACCAAAAGGTAAATCGTACATTAACTTGACAATATAGGTATAAACATGCTGGAAATCAAGTTTGTTAGACAAAATTTATCCATTGTTGAAAAATCTTTGTCAAATCGGGGAAAATCGGTTGATCTGGAAACACTGAAAGCCTGTGATGTCCGACGTAAAACGGTTCTTCTGGAAATTGAAGAACTCCGAAGGCAGCGCAACACGGTATCTGATCAGATTGCCCAAATGAAAAAAGCCGGAGATGAACCAGAAAATCTGATGCAGAGCATGCGGGACGTGGGTTCCAAAATCAAGAATCTGGAGAAAGATCTGGACCTGAATGAACAGGCTGTGATCAGTATTCTGATGGAAATACCCAATATTCCCCACGCATCGGTTCCAATTGGCAAAGACAGCACGGATAATCCGGTTTTTAAAACTGTTGGTACACCACCGGAATTTGATTTCACCCCCCTGCCCCACTGGACCATCGGCGAACACTTGGGAATATTTGATTTTGAACGGGCATCCCGAATAACAGGGGCGCGCTTTCCATTGTATTTTGGCGCCGGTGCCCGGCTGGAAAGAGCCCTGATCAGCTTGATGCTGGATACACATACCACCTGCCATGGCTATACCGAGGTGCTGCCGCCCTTTATCGTAAACCGAAGCAGCATGACCCATACCGGCCAGCTTCCCAAGTTTGCAGAGGATCTTTTCAAACTTGAAGGATGGGAGTATTATCTGATTCCCACAGCAGAAGTTCCGGTCACCAACATCCATCAGGGAGAAGTCATCGAAGCGGATCGGTTGCCCATTCTTTATGCAGCCTATACACCCTGTTTTCGTTCCGAAGCCGGGTCATATGGAAAGGACACCCGGGGTCTGATACGCCAGCATCAGTTCAACAAAGTGGAACTGGTCAAGTTTTCCAGACCCGAAACATCCTATGATGAGCTGGAATCCCTGCGGGAAAACGCGGAAGAGATATTGAAACGCTTGAATCTTCCCTACCAGGTCGTCACGCTCTGTACCGGCGATATGGGATTTTCTTCTGCCAAGACCTATGATATCGAAGTCTGGATGCCGGCTCAGGGCGTATATCGGGAAATCTCATCGTGCAGCAATTTTGAGGATTTTCAGGCCAGACGGGCCAACATCCGTTTCAAACGAAAAGACAAAAAGGGTACGGAGCTGGTCCATACCTTAAACGGCTCCGGTCTGGCTGTTGGCCGAACCGTGGCGGCCATATTGGAAAATTATCAGCAAAAGGATGGTTCAGTCATCATTCCCAAGGCACTCGGGCCCTACATGGGTGGAATGGAGGCAATCACGCCATGAAAATCGAATCGATCCCCCAATTCATCCGGGATGTAATCATGCCGAAACCCCGCGATGGCATGTTGTATCGATGTCTGGGATGCGGCCATGAATTTGGCATCGTCAAACTGCTTTATACCTGTCCGGACTGCGGCCAGGTACTGTTGCTTCAGGATGCACATTTTGAAAATCTGAAAAAAATTCCCGGCGCTGTGTGGCGTGATATTTTTGACTACCGGAAACTGCTGACGCTGCCCTGTTTAAAAGGCATCTATCGATACCATGAGTTTATCGGTCCGGTCATGCCGCTTGATTCCATTGTCTATCTGGGTGAAGGCCATACCCCCATGATCGAAGCCAATTCCTGGATGCAGAATCAGGCCGGCATGCGGTTTTATTTTAAAAATGACGGCCAGAACCCGAGTGCGTCGTTCAAGGATCGGGGAATGGCCAGCGCGCTTTCCTACATCAAATTTCTGTTGGGTCAGGGACATTTGTCGAATGTGCTGGCCGTATGCGCATCCACAGGAGACACATCTGCTTCGGCAGCTTTGTATGCCGCCTATCTTCAGCCTCATGTCAAATCAGCGGTCCTGCTGCCACATAAAAAGGTGACGCCGCAACAACTGTCCCAGCCTTTGGGCAGCGGTGCACGGGTGTTTGAAATTCCCGGTGTGTTTGATGACTGTATGAAAGTGGTCGAAGCCCTGTCCGAGTCCTACAATGTGGCGCTGCTGAACTCAAAAAACGCCTGGCGAATTCTGGGCCAGGAATCCTATTCATATGAAATTGCTCAGGATTTCGAATACGAGCTGGATGGAAAAGTCATTGTGGTTCCCATTGGGAATGCCGGGAACATCACAGCAGTCATGAACGGATTTTTAAAATTTTATGAAACCGGTGTCATTACATCCCTTCCCCGAATCATTGGCGTTCAGTCAGAACACGCCGACCCGGTCTACCGCTATTATTCAGAACAAAATCCATCCCTTCGAAAATTTGTTCCGGTGACGGTCCAATCCAGTGTGGCTCAGGCAGCCATGATTGGCAATCCCGTATCCATGCCACGGGTCATTCATTTGGTGAACCGGTATAATCAGGTTGCCGGAAAACAGAATGTGTTTTTTGTTCAGGTGACTGAGCAGTCGATCATGGACTGGCAGATCAAGGCCAACCGGAATGGCCATATCGCCTGCACCCATGGCGGCGAATGCCTGGCAGGTCTCATCGTAGCCCGGGAAAAGGGATACGTAACATCCGAAGATATCGCCGTTCTGGATTCAACCGCTCATGCATTGAAATTTTCGGGATTTCAGGACATGTATTTCAACCAGGGATTTCCAGCCGAGTTTGAAATTGTGCCCAATCCGGATTTAATCAATCATCCAGTCCTGGTGCAACCGGAATCCGTTCACAGATATCCGGCTCCGGGAAAGCCGCTTGATGCCGCTGATTTTGTTCAATTTGTCAGCGGTGTCTCCAGAGAAATTGCCAAACAGCTTCAGATTGAGCCCGCAACTTGATGGAATGGGCATCTTCCATATCCATTTCCACCCATTACCGAAAAGGACTGATTGGCCTCTGGTTGACGGTTTTCGTATGGTTTGCCATAAATGCGGAGTCCATGCTGCTGTCCAAATCGTATCGTATCGTACGGGATAACGGCCTAAATGTGTTTTGTGAAATTCATCTCGTGGAAGATCCGATTGCGCTTCCCTCTCTGTTTCGTCAGAAAGGTGAACTGGCAATTCAGGATTATTATGAATTTATGAAGATATTCAGACGAATCAATCCCGAAATTCAGAACATCGGAACCATTCGTCCAGGCCAGGAAATTCTCATTCCGCTCCGGTTTGTCCCATCTGATGCCTATCCGAATCAGACTGACGGCATTGTGACACTTCCGCTGGTCACGATTTCCGGTCCCGATCCTGATTCTTCCGCTCCTGTTCTTTCTACTGAAAAAAAAAATGAATATGTTGTTCAGCCCGGAGACTCTCTGTCCAGGATTCTGATGCAGGCTTATGGTAAAAACAGGCTTCAGGAAGCAATACGCCAGTTTCGAATCCTAAACCCCCTTATATCTGATATCAATCGAATTTATCCCGGCCAGCGGCTCCAGATGTTCAACGATCAACCGGAGTCGCCGCCCAACCTGCTGGCTGAAACCGAAACTCCGTTTCAACAAGCGGCAAAAATCCTTCACGCCAGGTTAATTCAGAATGGCGACTTTTTTTTCCCTCGGGAAGGTGCGTCCGATTTTCAATTGGACCTGAGGCGGTTTCCAATCATGGATCTGCAGGATGGCCATCGGATTCTATTCAATCTGGATAGTTGTCTTCAACCATCCGAATTGTTGACAATCAAGCGATACTGGACGAATCTCCACCCAATTGTTCTGTCATTACCGACGCATAAACATCGAATATTGGAAGCGGTTCAAGCCGGAACGCGGACGACAGCAGCCGAGGTGTATCGTGAACGTACACCCGTTTCTGCATCGACTATGAAGGCGGAGAGTTCAAGCGGACGCATCATCTGTATCCATGCCGAAACACAGTTCGCCCTTGTGGAACAGATCATCTCCTGCCTGGGTTTGATTTGGCACCGCCAGGCGGAACTCAGCTTTCCCTATGCCGGCGTTCAGATTCGTGCCTTGTCCAACCTGATTGATGTACCGGATGGAATGCCGGTTCTGGTTGACTTCGGGCAGTTTTCCGGTGATGCTGAAGCCGCTCTTCAATCAAACGGTTTTAACGTAGCCGCCATTCAGGGCACTGATTCCGGCCCAATGGTTCTGGAAAAGATTTTCACCACCATCAACAAATCCAACAGCCCGGCCATAACCATCCGTCCATATCTGCCAAACCCACCCGGTGTCACAGGGTATCACATTATCAGGCCCAATGCTCCGGATATACTGGTTCTGATGGAACCACTTGACCTGAATCAGGCGAACGCCCTGATCCAGGACGGTTTTAATCTGATCGTCCCCCCTCATGCCAGAAAAGGGTCATTATGCGCAACAAACAAATCCTGATATTTTTTCTATTGATGCCGACATTTCTGCTCTCCTGCGGTGCCAATCTCATGGAGACACAAAAACAGAGCGAATCCTATCGTAATCTCGGCGAGGCATATCTGGCCCAGGGCAACACCACAGCCGCATTAAAAGAGCTTTTGAACGCAGAGAAAATTTATGCCGACGATCCGTTTCTTCAAAACGATCTGGGACTGGTCTATCTGGCCAAAAACAGACCCGAGATTGCCATTGATCATTTTACAAAAGCGACCCGCCTGAAACCGGATTATGCACCAGCCATGAACAATCTGGGAACGGCATACATGGCCATGAAAAATTATGATCGTGCGATTAGCTGTTTTGAAGCCATCACCAACGATCTTCTTTATGCCACCCCCCATTATCCGATGACCAATCTGGGCATTGCCTATTACCATAAAAAGGCATATGACCGGTCTGAAATCTATTTCCAGAAAGCCCTGAAAATTTCGCCTGGTTTTACAATCGCCTTAAAGGGACTGGCCAAAACCCAACTAGCCCAGGGAAAAACGGTTTCTGCCATATCTATATTAGAAGATGGCGTCAAAAAGGCGCCATCCTCTGCCGATATGCTTTTTGATCTGGCATCCGCTTATCTGGAAAACCGTGAAACCAACAAGGCTCTGGAGACATTTGAAAAAGTCATTCGTCTGGCGCCTTCAACAGACCTGGCCAAAGAGGCCGAAATAAAAATCAGGCAGATCAGAAAGTGAAACGTTGGACCGATAACACAGCATAATTATTTTTCTGAAACTCTATATATCTGGAGGCGTTGTCCATTATGCAGACCGTTGCTTCATCAGCCTTACTGGCCAACCGGAATTCAATGGAACTGATTCAAACAGCCCTGGGTGCTGAAAAAGCTGACAGGGTGATCATTAATGCGCGATTGGTGAACGTCTATACGGGTGAAATCCAGAACAATACGGCTATTGGAATCAAAGGAGAATGGATTGCAGGTGTCGGAGAATTCGTCCAGGACATGATCGGGGAGCAGACCATTGTCATGGATGCGGACGGAAAAACCCTGATTCCCGGATTTATAGAGGGACATACCCATCTGGCCTGGATGTTGAGTCCGGCAGCGTTTTTGCCGTTTGCCATGAAAAGCGGCACAACAACCATCATCACCGAAACCATGGAAACATATGCAGTTGCAGGATATGATGGCGTGATGGATTTTATGGACTCGCTTTCGAATCAGCCAATCAAGGTGTGGTTCACCGCGCCGGCTATGGCCTCCATCAGTAAAAAGACCAGAGGCTTATCCAGGACCGATCTGAAAAGACTTCTTGGTCAGGATCGCGTGATCGGACTTGGGGAATCTTATTGGCAGGCCGTGATTCAGGAACCGGAACAGTTTTTACCCCTATTTCAGGATACACTTTTGGCCGGGAAACGGCTGGAAGGCCACTCTGCAGGTGTTAACGACAAAAAATTGGCGGCATATGCGGCCGCAGGCATATCTTCCTGCCACGAGCCCACTACCGCGGAAGAGGTGGCGGCCAGGCTTCGTCAGGGGCTTTATGTCATGATTCGGGAGGGAAGCATCAGGCGGGATCTTCAGGATATCTCCAGAATCCGACATATGGGTGTTTCGCTTCGCCGGTTGATCCTGACATCTGACGGTGTCTCGCCTTCTGATTTAATCGAGAAAGGGTATCTTGAGTTCATCGTTCAGAAAGCAATTGCATGTGGATTTGAACCGGTTACCGCGATTCAGATGGCGACGCTGAATGTCGCGGAGCATTTTGGCCTGGATCATCTCATTGGCGGTATTGCACCGGGCAGACAGGCCGATATGGTCCTGATTCCTGAGCCCGATGTCATTGAACCGGAGACGGTTATCAGCAGGGGACAGGTGATTGTCGAGAATCAGCAATTGAAGATTCAACCCAGCTCGTATAAATGGTCATATGCCAGCAGAAACAGTATCCATCTGACGGAACAGATCAAGTCTGACGATTTTATTGTACATATCAAAACGGCGGTCAACGCGGTTAAAATTCGTGTAATCGATCAGATTACGGATCTGGTGACACAGGAACTGCATATATCCATGCCGGTCACAGACGGCCAACTGATTCCGGATGTGCATCAGGATATCATCAAGGTTGCAGCCATTGACCGGACCCATATGGGTGGCAAAACATATGTCGGATTCATCCGGGGATTTGGTCTGAAAACCGGGGCATTTGCATGCAGCGCCGCATGGGATACATCCGATATTATTGTTGTGGGTGTTACCGATGCCGATATGGCCGCTGCGGTCAACCACATTCAACACATTCAGGGAGGGGCTGTCGTCTGCAACCAGCAGAAAATTATGGCAGAGGTGCCGCTGCCGGTAATGGGGATCATGTCCCTGTCAACCGCAAGAGACATGGCTGATAGTCAGGAACATATCCGGAGGATACTGACCGGCATGGGTGTTTTATTCCGTGATCCCATTCTCACTTTGGTCACCCTGACCAGTGCTGCGATTCCTTATCTGCGGATCTGCGAGGAAGGGCTCGTTAATCTGAAAAACGGCCAGACGGTTGGGCTCTTCGTGTAATTTTTATTTGCCTTCATGATGGCCGCATTGTTTCTGATCATAGTCAGGGTATAGTCAGGAACGAAAAATGAAGTAAACCGCACCCATCAGACAAAATCCGGCCCACAGATAATCCAGTTTGAGCGGTTGATTCATGTAAAAAATCGCAAACGGTACAAAAATGGAAAGCGTGATCACCTCCTGAAGAATCTTGAGCTGTGGCAAAGACAGTTGGGTGTAGCCAATCCGGTTGGCAGGCACCTGAATCAGATATTCAAACAAAGCGATTCCCCAACTGATCAGGGCTGCGATATACCATTGATTCCCACTGAGATTTTTCAGATGGGCATACCAGGCAAACGTCATGAACAAATTGGATGCAACCAGTAACAGGGTGGTTTGAAGAAGTATCGGCATATCGATATCACATTTCCATTCATCAGTTGTTCAAGGGTATCGGCTGTTTAAAGCCGAATTTCAGCATACCGAACTATCGCTTTCAAGATCAAGATTTTGAGCGCGTTATCGGTCGGGGATGTCCGACGGTTTTTCAAGGCGTCAGCCGCAAAAGGTCTATCCCCTCCCTGCCGCCTTCCAAATATCATTGTCTTAAAAGGGGTATTTCTATACATCCAATAACATGAATATTCAATGAAAATTATAAATTATATTCAAATGACGCCAGCGTTAACCGGAATACGTTCAATACCGGTTATGTTGATATTTTCACGATATCCTGATAGGGTATCCTCGCTTCATATTCGGGACATTAATTGAAATGGTCTATCATCTGTAAAAACATCTTTAGAAAGGGGATGCCATGAGCGGTGTCAATAAAGCAATCATCATCGGGCGGTTGGGTCGGGATCCGGAACTGAGATATACGCCTGACGGAACCGCTATCGCCAATTTTTCGGTGGCCACATCGGAAGAGTGGAAAGATAAAAATACAGGAGAAAAAAAAGAAAAAACGGAATGGCACCGGATTGTCGCCTATCGAAAGCTGGGAGAAATCTGTGGAGAATATTTATCCAAAGGGAAACAGGTCTATATTGAAGGCCGGATTCAAACCCGTGAGTGGGAAGACAAAGAGCATATCAAGCGATATACCACGGAAATTGTTGCATCCGATATTCAGTTTTTGGGGTCCAGGGATGGATCATCTCCCGGCGGCGAATCCAGAAAAACCGCCAGTCCGGACTATGATCATGGACAACGATATGGCGGCGGCCCAAGCACCGGAGGCAGCGGAGGAAGCTATGGCGGCGGGATGAAAAATCAACCACCTCCGACTCCTGCCGCTGCTGACGATGATATTCCATTTTAGCCCCTGCTGTGAGCGGATCACCGATCCGATATGTCAGTCTCAACATTCAGTCAAATGACAACGGTTACACAATCGAATATTCTTGAGACCCGGTTGGAGGCCCTGTATAAGACCGTCAACCACCGGAAAATGGTTCATCCGGACCCGCTCGAGTTTCTGTATCGCTATGAATCACTGAAAGATCGTGAAATCGCCGGATTGATCGCCGCCTGTCTGGCCTATGGCCGGGTCGCCCAGATTTTAAAAAGCGTTGCCGGGGTTCTGAATGTCATGGGAGAATCGCCCCATCATTTTCTGCTTTCGATTGACCGAGCCGGATTGGAACGGTGCTTTCAGGGATTTTGCCACCGATTTGCGTGTGATAGCGATCTGATTGGTCTCCTTGAATCCATCCAATGGGTGCTTCGGGAATATGGCAGCCTGTATGCCTGTTTTTTAAACGGATACCAGGAATCCGACGATTTGCTGATTCCGACCCAGATTCGATTCTGTGACACACTGTCACAGGGACATGACCTGGGCCATCTTCTGCCCCTGCCGCAGCGGGGAAGTGCGTGTAAGCGGTTGAATCTCTTTCTGAGATGGATGGTTCGATCCGATGCCGTGGATCCCGGTGGATGGTCGAAGATTCCATCATCCAAACTGATTATCCCCCTGGATACCCACATGCACCGAATCGGAAACCGACTGGGGTTCTCCACCCGAAAACAGGCAGACCAGCGGACCGCGCTCGAAATTACGGATGCCTTTCGTGAATTGATCCCCGATGACCCTGTCAAATATGATTTTGTGCTGACCCGAATGGGCATTCGAAAAGATGTTACCACCGACTTGTTTGATTCCAACTGATTAACGTTGAACACAATGGAAATAACTTATGCCGATTTATGAATTTTTCTGTCAGGACTGCAACATCATTTTCAATTTTTTCTCCAGACGCATCGACACCGAAACACACCCCAACTGCCCCAGATGTCAAACCCGAGTACTGTCCAGAAAAATGTCTCCGTTTGCCGTGACCGGCCGGGCCAAAGAGGATGGTGGAATGGACGATCTGCCATTTAATGAAAGTAAAATGGAACAGGCCATGAGCATGCTGGCCAGCGAGGCAGAACACATCGATGAGAATGATCCCCGTCAGGCAGCCCAGTTGATGAAAAAATTGACGGATATGACCGGCATTGAATTGGGAAACGGCATGCAGGAAGCACTCCGACGGATGGAAAGCGGGGAAGATCCGGATCAGATCGAGGCCGAGCTGGGAGATATCATGTCAGAAGAGGAACCCTTTCTTCTGCCCGACAAAAAAGGGAAAAAAACAGGTGGTGGCCGGCCCATGCCGACACGGGACGAAACCCTATATGATCTGCATCCGGAAAGTGGTGATCAATGAAACCAACCTTTTCCGGACGATGCGTGTCCTGTGGCGGACGCCTTGATATTCGAACAACCTGACAACACACCGTGCTCCGCTGCAGGTTCTGCGGCAAAGAATTTTTTCTGAAAGACTTTCAGGAACTGCTGGATGACCAGATGGAAGACTTTCTGATGAATGTCCGCTGTGATCGACTGTAGGCATGACCAACTTCAAACTGATCATCGAATACGATGGATCAAAATACCATGGATGGCAGCGTCAGGCGCATGAACCCACCATTCAATCCGAATTGGAGACCGCGATTCAGATTATGGTTCAACAACCTGTTACCCTGATCGCCTCCGGCAGAACAGATGCCGGTGTCCATGCCAGGGGTCAGGTGGCTCATTTTCACTGCCAAACCCGTCTCTCACCCGCTCAGCTTCATCGCGGGCTCAATTCCCTGCTGCCGGATGATATCGTGATCCGGGAATGTGTCGACGCACCGGATTCATTTCACGCCCGATATGACGCCAGGGGGAAAATTTATCACTATCATATTCTGAACAACACCATTCCCATTTCCATCGGCAGACAATATATCTGGCATATCGAAAGACCACTTGATGCGGGTCAAATGGCGCTTGGCATCAAAGCGCTGATTGGAACACATGATTTTAAAGCATTTGAAAGCACCGGAAGCACCAGAGATCATTCGATTCGAACCATTTTTGATGCAACGATTCATGTTGAACGTGACAGACGGATGATTATCGAAATATTCGGAAACGGATTTCTTCGATGCATGGTCAGAAACATTGTGGGGACGCTGGTGGATGTAGGAACCGGAAGACTTCAGCCAGACCGGATCGAACATATCCTGAAGTCCAGAAATCGTCAGCAGGCCGGAACAACCGCTCCACCTCACGGGCTTTTTTTGATGCAAGTTTTGTATGACCCCAATCAGCAGTACGGATGAAACTTCAACCGGTGCCAGCAAACCAATGAAATGAATTAAGGAACCCGTATGAACAAAAAAAATTGGCTGATGATTGTGGTTGCCGGGCTGCTGATCATGGCTGCAGTCGTCCATACCGGAATCACGCTGTATCTTGAGAAGAATGCTGCTGCAGAAATTGAAAAAACGGTTAAACAGTCCCACCTGATTCAGGAGCTGGGTTATCAGCGCTTACATGTATCGCTGTTTGATCGAAAAATAACGATTTCGGATATTTGGGTAAAACTGCCTGTGACTGAGGACGCCATTCAAATCGATCGGGTAATCGTAAGGAATAACAGAACAAATCCCGATATGGAAGACCGGTTTATCGAAATTAGGGGCATTCACCTGCCGGTAGCCCATTCGGGTTTGCGGCAGATTAAACCCCTTTTGACCGAAATGGGGTATGACACATTAGACGGACATCTGACATGCCACTATCGCTATGACCTTGAACAGAAGCGCTTCAGTCTGGAAAAGGCCATCATCGGCGCATCACAAGCGGGGGATGTGCAGATCAGTCTCCATATGAACGGCATCAGCCCGGCCGGACTGGAAAAAGCCGCCGGTAATCCACTCGCCGCCCTGACCGAATTACAGAATACAGCGATGGGTCATGCCAGTATCTCCTATTCGGATCAGTCGTTCATTCAGCGGGCTCTGGGGGCTTACTCCCGCCTGTCAAAAAACCCGGAAACTCAAATCACAACCGATTTGATTCGATGGATCGATGATAAAATCAAAAACACTCAGGTTCAATCGATGAAAAACGCCCTGACAGCGCTGAAGCAGTTTGTTGAACAGCCAGGATTTATTCAGATCCGATCTGAACCTGCAGAACCGGTTTTTCTGAAAGACGCGTTTCTGACATCCATGATTCAAGGCCCGGAAGCCCTGATGGATCTTTTTCAGATTCAGGTCTCACTCACTCCCTGACATGCGATACGCAACAGGCAAAGCGGTCGAAACAATTCCGGTTGATCTGTATAAAAATTATCCACGGCCTTTTCACACCGCTATCAATTGTATCGAATATATCCATTAAAAATATTCAAAGCGCTGACACCCCATTGTTTCGACTGTCATAAAGATAATTTATCATGAAATATCAATAATATAAAATTAATATGGTTTCATGTCGACAATATGGCATGAGTGTTGCTTTATTTCAAAACAAACGATAACCGTTTCAATTCACTCACACCATAATGGAGGTTAACATGAAAAAAATGATTTCTTTACAAAAAATGCTGGTTTTTTCTCTGATTGGACTGATGATTGCGGCTGGTGCGGCCTTTGCTGGTCAGGGCATGGGTAAAGGCACAGGTACTGGAATGGGCATGCGGTCAGGAGATTGCCCGATGGTTGGCGGAATGGGTAATTTAACCGATGAGCAGGTTCAGAAATTGAAGGATGAACGCAAGGCATTCATGACCGCGACCCAGGATCTGAGACAACAGATGACAGAAAAAGAAATGGCGCTGAAAGCGGAAATGGCCAAGAAAACCCCGGATTTAGCCACAGCAACCGCGTTACAGAAAGAGGTTTCTGCCCTGGAAGCCCAGTTTGACCAGAAGCGGATCGCCCACATGATTGAAATGAAAAAAATCAATCCCTATGCAGGCACAGGAATGATGGGAAAAGGCGGCAAGATGGCTGGCAAACATGGCAGGGGATTCGGCAGGGGAATGATGTCGTCTGGTTCTGAAAGCTGAATGCAACGTTACACGCATCACCGATAATCAGCACCCTTTAAACCATTTCTCTTTCTCCTTTATACAAAACAGGGCAGTCGGAATAACCCGGCTGCCCTGTTTTATTTGGATAATAGTAATTACGCTTCATACTTGAACGATAGTTTGACCCGGGTGCGGAACGCCGTGACCTTTCCGCTTTCAACCTTAAGATCCTGCTGCGTTACCTCGGCAATCCGCAACTCTCTCAAACTCTTGGAAGCGGTTTCAATGGCTTTTTTTGCCGCATCCTCCCACGAAATCTCACTGGTCCCTACCAGTTCAATCACCTTATACACACTTTCTCCCATAAATTCCTCCTTTCTTCTATATGATGCGTTGTTGACAGGGCATCTCTGATATACAACCAACAAATCAGCCGAAATCAGAGGTCATACCGGATGAGAAAAGATCTGAAAGGCGCATCATCTATCGGACGCTGCGCCCAGAAATTAATTCTGTTATGTTGGAAAGTTACGATGATTCCATTTTCAGCAATGAATCGATCCACACATCCGCCGGAAAAAAGAGGCGTCAACAAAGATATGGCATTATCATTAATGAAGCGTGGTATGCTTGTCAAGCGCTTTTAATGATTCTGACCATATCATCTCCGACATCCTGTGTTTTGGCGCTTCCACCCAGATCACGGGTTCGAATACGATTCTCGGCCAGATGACGCCTGACTGCACCGGTCATTTTCTGAGCGGCTTCTGTCTCACCCAGAAAATCGAGCATCATTTTGGCAGTCAGAATGGCGGCAATGGGATTGGCCAAACCCTTTCCCGCTATATCCGGTGCTGACCCGTGTACGGGATCAAAAAGACCGGGGACGGATTTATTCGTCGGATTGAAGCTGCCACCCGGTGCCAATCCCATTCCCCCGGTAATCCCGGCGGTCAGGTCAGACAGGATATCGGCAAACAGGTTGGATGCGACAATGACATCATATCCTTTGGGATTTCGGACCGCATCCATGCAGGCTGCATCGATCAGCTTGGACTCGTTTTGCAAATCCGGATATTCTGCGGCGATTTCCCGAAAAATGCTATCCCACAACACCATGCCATACCGCTGGGCATTTGACTTGGTGATTGATGTCACTTTTTTACGTCCATGAGCTTTGGCATATTCAAAGGCATACCGGATAATCCGCTCGATACCGTGGCGGGAAAAGATACTGGTCTGAACCGCCAGGGAACGATCCTGATATCCGACAATACCACCCACGTTGGAGTACTCCCCTTCGGTATTTTCCCGGACCACAACGATATCAATATCTCCCGGATTCATATCAGCCAGAACCGATGACACGCCATCATGAAGACGAACGGGCCGCAGTCCGACATACAAATCAAACCCCATTTTAATCGGCAACAGAAGGCCATGCAGGGTGACATCATCCGGAAGCCGGGGATCACCCACAGCCCCCAGATAGATGGCCTGAAAATCTTTCAGAATGCTCAGACCATCCTTTGGCATCATTGCCCCATAGCTCAGATGACGATCACTGCCCCAGCGAAAAAATTTGAACTCAAAATTCAGTCCGCCATGAGCATCGGCAAGCGCATTCAGGCATTTGATGCCTTCGGCAACCACCTCGTTTCCAATGCCATCCCCAGGGATCACGGCAATCTTGTAAACGTTCATGATTCATCCTTTCCCATCACGCCAATACGGCTTTTTTCTTTCTGGCGAGTTGAATTCCGCCGATAACCAGAAGCAGCGTAAAACCAACCAGATCGGTCATGAGCCCCGGTTTGATCAACGACAGGGATGCAATAAATAAAACGATCCGCTCGATCATGGACGCATGATACATGAAATATCTCTGAATGGATCCGGCCAGCGCCATACAGCCAATGACTCCGGTTACAACCGACATGGCAATTTCCACCGGGGTTCCAATCAGCACCATGGCCGGTCCATACACAAACATATATGGAATCAAAAAACCGGCGATGGCAAACCGCATGCCCTGCCAGCCCACATCCCAGGCCTTGGCATTGGCAATGGCTGCCGCGGCAAACGATGCCAGGGCCACCGGCGGCGTCAGGGCCGAGAGACAGGCAAAATAAAAAATGAACAGATGTGCCGCAATGGGCGGAATCTTCAGTAGAATGAGCGCCGGCGCCAAAACCGACGCCGAAATGGCATATGCGGCTGTGGTCGGCATACCCATCCCCAGCATGATGGCAATGAGCATGGTGAAAATAAGGGCAATCAACAGGTTACCCCCGGAATAATTGATGATGATCATGGCAAACTTCATGCCCAGACCGGTTTGGGTCAGCACACCGACAATGATACCGGCTGCGGCACAGGTTGCCGCAATTTCAATGGATCCCCGAGCGCCCTGAGCCAGTGTTTTGACAATTTTGGTGAATCCCATCCGGGTGGATTTTTTGGCCCAGCTCACGATAATCAATGTAATGATGGCATACATGGCAGACCGGTACGGTGAATACATCAGAACCATCAGGCAGAACAGCAAAACAATGATGGGAACCATGAGATATCCCTGTTCCTTCATGAGTTTTGAAAAAACAGGCAGTTCGCTGCGATCCACACCTTTAAGATTTTCTGCTGCAGCATAAAAATCAATCATGAAATATGCTGCCGAATAGTAGAGAACTGCCGGAATGATGGCCGCCAGTGCAACGGTTGCATAGGGAACACCCATAATTTCGGCCATCAGAAAGGCGCCGGCGCCCATGACCGGTGGAACGATCTGCCCCCCGGTGGAGTTCATGGCTTCAACCGCCCCGGCGACAGCCGGACGAAACCCGCTGGCTTTCATCAACGGGATGTTAAAAACGCCATCCACCACGACGTTGGCAACCGATGAACCGGAAGATGTGCCAATCAGCGCGCTGGAGACAATGGACACTTTGGCAGGTCCGCCCCGGAAACCACCGGCAATCGACCGGGCAAAATCCACAAAAAATTTGCCGGCTCCCGATGCCTCCACAAATGCGCCAAAGAGAACAAACAGGAATATGTAATGGGCAGATGCCAGGACTGGCAGGCTCAAGATGCCTTCCAGGCTGAACAGATAGGTGAACAGGCGGTAAAATGAATATCCCTTGTGATAAAACAGGCCTGGCATATAATTGCCGAACAGGCCGTACAGGATAAAAATGGCGGATAAAATGGCCAATGGGGGCCCGGTGGTTCTTCGGGTCATTTCAAAAATCGCACCGACAAAACACAGGGAAAACACAAAATCCCAGTCTGTGGGAACGACACCGACCCGATTGATCCAGTCTTCAAAATCCATGAAGATATAAACGGCAGGCGCGATGATCAACAGCATGAAAACATAATCCAGCCACTCCACCTTTTCCAGGGAGGCTTTTTTCCAACCGGGCAGCCAGGCAAAGATCAGAACTCCGGCAAAAACGACATGCATGGTTCGAAAATACCAGGGGTCAATGGCCCGGATGGTCAATACATAAATATGAAAAAGACTCATGGCGAGGCTGATGATGAAAAAGGCATTTTTCCAGAAACCTTTCAGTTCCCGGCCTCCGGAAACCTCGATATCCTTGATTTTCATCGCCTCAAGCTTTTTTTCAACTTCTTTGATATCAACAACCTGCACGTCAGTCATTGTCTTGTCTCCTGGTTCGACAGTCAAACGACGGCTCCTGTCAAAGAAACCGCCGTCATCATCATCTGTATTATTTCATGATCAGTTTGTCCGGAATGGTGATTCCGATTTCCTTGTAATATTTTACAGCGCCGGGATGAAGCGGGACCGGGCTGGTTAAGATGGCCTCGGCTTTGACTTCCTTGGCCGAGTTGTGGGCTGCAATCAGAATATCCACATTTTCAAAGGTCTTCTTGACGACTTCATAGACAAAATCATCGGCAGCGTCTTTGTGAACCGTCATATAATTCCATATTGACAGGGTTTCGATATCCTGGTCCTTGTTGGATTTGTAGGTGCCTTTTGGAATGACACCGGTTGCGAACAGCGGGTACTGGGCGATGAATTTCTCGGCTTCTGCCTTGCTGATGGGTATCAGATTGACATCATGCGTGGTTTCAACCTCTGTAACGGTCACCCATGGCAGGCCCACGGCCTGGCTGTTGGCATCGAGCATGCCGTCTTTCAACTGGGAATTGAGATCGGCTGAACCCGCATTGACAATCCGTCCGGCTTTGACCCCGTTTATTTCCAGAATTTTGGGCCAGTATGTGGCCGGGGTCCCGCCGGTCGGACCGACGCCAACACTTTTGCCTTCCAGATCCTTCAGGCTTTTGATTCCCTTTTTGGCTTCTGCATACATCTGGAACCAGGTGGCATACATGGGAAAAATCACGCGGACATTCTGATGTTTCTTGCCCTTGGCCCAGCCTTCGCCGGTCCATCCCTCATAGACCGGGGCAGCGGTAACCATTCCAAAATCCAGGTTTTTGGCATCGACCAGTTGGGTGTTGTGAACCGGTCCGCCGGTTACTTCCACATTGCCCTGAACCCCCAGTTTTTCGTGAAGCAGTTTTGCAAACCCACCGCCCCAGATATAATAGGTTCCGCCAACAGGTGCGGCGCCAATGGTGACGCCCTTGGGCCAGTTGGTCTTATCCTGAGCCATGACGCCGGCAACCGAAAATATGATTATTCCCAATACCATCATCGCAATAGCCAGTTTTTTCATGTTACAGTCCTCCTTCTGCATGTTATGGATTGATGATTTAATGCCTTTTCAGAATGAAACAGTGACGCAAAACCACCTCCTTTTTGTCTGCTCGATTTATGACTGATTCAATACACACTGATTTCAATTCATAAAACATGATAAATTAATTTATTTAGTTACAGGTGTACCGGTTTATCTGTCATCTGTCAAATCGGTATAAGTATGATTCTGCTATCAGAAAATTTCTTACAAACAGGTTCGAAACCGGAGTGGAAACAGCGATTTGATAAACCTCACTCCCACCCGCTTCCACTGAATGAGCGTTAATGGAAATCGCAATTTATGACCACATTCATTGATCAGAACTAGGGTTCGATCAGCCGGTTCTGAATGGCAAACCGGGAGAGTTCCGCGTTGTTTCTGAGATTCAGTTTTTTCAGAAGGCGAAACCGGTAGGTGTCAACTGTCTTGATGCTGATATGATAGTCATTGGCAATTTCGCGATTGGTATGCCCCATGGCCAGCCTGCGAAGCACCTGAAGCTCCCGCGTGGAAATCGAATCGAGGATGGATTTGGCATGGCTGCCCCTTGCCACACATCGGGCCAGTGCGTTCCCGGCCTCTGATGTCAAATACCGAACTCCGTTTCTGACCTGACGAATGGCCGTCACCAGTTGTTCGGGTGCACTCCGCTTGGTGATATATCCCATGGCACCGGATTCGATCGCCCGGACCACATACTGATCCTCCTCGTGCATGGTCAGAATGATGATGGGAAGATTCGGATACACGGTCAACAGATGTTGGGTTACCTCCAGGCCATCGACATCCGGCATGGAAATATCGATTACGGCCACATCCGGACAATTTTTCTGAACCAGTTGAATGGCTTCCCGGCCATTGGATGCCTCGGCAATCACGACCATATCCCCACTTTCCTCGACAATCCGACGAAGTCCGGCCCGGACAATGCTGTGGTCATCCGCCAGCAATACGTTGATCATGACATCCCCTCTTCCATATGAACCGGAGCGGTAAAAAACAACCGTGTTCCTTCCTGATTGGAGGATATCAACTCAATATTTCCGCCGATCAGTGAAGCCCGCTCCCGCATTCCGGCAATGCCCAGCCCTTCGAATTCATGAATATGCTGGACCTGAAAACCGGATCCGTTATCACTGACAGTCAGATTCAGTATTCCACCTTTCAGGGCCAGCGTGACCTCCGCATAGGTTGCGCCCGAATGTCTTGCCACATTGGTCAGGGCTTCCTGAACAATTCGATAGGCCGCTGTGGCCAGGCTGTCGCCCAGGCCGCGGATGTTGCCGGGATGGAAAATACAGGCGATTCCCGTCCGTCTTTCAAAATCGGCTGTAAACCATTCCAGCGCATCCACCAGACCCAGATCATCCAAAACACGGGGCCGGAGCCGGAGTGCAATTCCCCGGATATCCTGTATATTTTTATCTATCAGAACACACATATTGTCAGCCCGTTCGAATGCTTCGGGGTCATTGATTCGAAGCCGGTTCCGCATCCATACAGAATCCATGCGCAGGGCAGTCAACACCTGTCCCAGTTCATCATGCAACTCTCTGGCAATGGCTGCCCGTTCTTTTTCCTGACTGTTCATGATGCTGGCAGACAAACGCCTGAACTGGTCCTGCATTTTTTTGATCGCAGTGATATCAGTCAATATGCCGCAAACACCACTGGTGTTTCCCAAGCCATCATAAAGGGGAAATTTGACAGATAAAAATGTCAGGCTTCCTCCATTTGCCGGAATCGTCTCTTCCAGTTGAATCGCATGGCTGGTTTCGATGATTTTCTGATCGATCTGGGAAAAGGTGTGGGCTATTTTATCTGGTAGAATGTCATGATCGGTGTGGCCCATGACGTCTTCGGACTTGACATCAAAAAGGGCTTCAAATCGGGAGTTGATCAGCCGATATCGGTTATCCCGGTCTTTGATATAAATAATGTCCGGCGTGTACTTCAGAATGCCGGAAATCTCGCGGGTCCTTTTGGCAACCTCGATTTCCAGTTTTCTGGAATACTGTTTCAGCTCATCCCGTGCCTGTTTCAGGGCTTCTTCCGCCCGCTTACGTTCGGTAATGTCGATAGATACTGCCAGTGACCGGATGATTTTTTCCTGATTATCCCGTTCCGCGATGGCAGACAGAAGCACATCGATCAACTGTCCGTTTTTTTGAACATATTGATAGGAAACATCCTTGCAGAAACCGGTTTGAAAAAATTGCGGGATGACAACCTGCTCGGCATGAATCCGGGAATCAGGCGCGAAAAAATCGGTCACATGCCTGCCAATGACATCCTCTCGATCATAACCCATGGCTTCGAGCCAGTAGTCGCTGACGCTGATGATATTGCCCTGAAAATCGATTGAGTGAAGCATGGCAGGCGTGTGATGATACAAGGACCGATAGCGCTCTGTGCTTTCCTGCAGCGCATCTTCTGCCTGTTTGCGCCGGATAATCTCCTTGCTGGCTTTGCCGTAAAGAACAAAAACCGATATTCCGATCAGGATGCAGAGCCAGAGACCAATCTGACCGGATATCTGGATGAGTGGGTCCGAGACGGTTCGAACGATTGCCTGCCGGTTTCTCAGATAAACAATTTGCCATCCCTCGTACCCATCCAGAGCCTTCCGATAAAACTGATATGCGACGTTGTCTGAATCCATGACCAACTGGTCACTGATCTGACGAAGTCCGATCCATCCATACGGACCATCTCCAAACTGACGGCTTTCACGAATCTGCCGGATACCGGATTCGGGAATATCCCATGCCAGATGATACAGCCACCGGGTCTGATTGGAAATGAATATGACACCGGATGGATCCGTTATCAAAATCATCCCGTCATTCGAAAGCCCGATTTCCTGTTCGATCGAATCAATGGATACTTTGATGACCGCGACACCAAACGGCAGATATCCGTCATACGTATAGACCGGATGGCTGTAATAGGCGCCACGCAGATTGGACGTGGTACCCAGTGCCAGATATGCGGTCGGCAAGCCCAGGATGGCACGCCGGTAATAGGGCCGGAATGAAAAATTTTTGCCGATAAACGAATCCTCGTCATTCCGGTTGCTGGAAGCGATGGTGTTGCCCTCCCGGTCCAGCAGATAACAGACGCTGGCATTCAGGGAGTTTTTGAAATAATCCAGTATGGCGTTGGCTTCAACCAGACTGGAATCATCTCCATTGGCCAGGGCCTGAGCCAGAGGTCTCATTCCGGCCATGATTTTGGCCGGTTTGACGATTTCGGAAAATGACGTCAACAGACTTTTATGAACGGCATTGACATGGGATTCCGCCTGCTGTTCGGCTTCGGCAAATGCCGCTTCCCGAAGTGACGAATAATACAGGTATCCGCCAATGGAAACGGATAAAAATGTCAAAAGCGACAGCGTGAAAAGAATGAAGCGCAGTTTCATGAATAAATAGTCTTTACCGTGAAAACAGCCGTTAGCTCTTCGCTGTTATAGACCATCTTTTCGGCAATGCATCATATAATTCACATCCAGATTCCCGCCCAGGTTATATCGTCTGGTAAAGGGATTGTAATGCAGTCCGGTTTGATTTACGGGATTCAGGCTGGATTGTCTGGCCCATGCGGTTAATTCTTCGGGTTTGATCAATCGGTGGTAGGTATGGCTGCCCATTGGAAGAAGCCGCAATATCATCTCTGCCCCGATGATGGCGAATAAAAATGACTTGGGATTCCGGTTGATGGTTGAAAAAAATATGTCTCCCCCCGGCTTTGCCAGTGTCTGGCAGGCGTGAATGACGGACCTGGGATCGGGAACATGCTCCAGAAGTTCCATGCAGATGACCACATCGAAACCAGCAAGCCGAATATCTGCGATCTCTTCCGGCGCCATCTGAATGTATTCGATGCAGAGGCCGGATATTGCCGCGTGCGCTCTGGCAGCGGCGATGGGCCCTTCTCCCATATCGATGCCAGTGACCCGTGCACCCAGCCTGGCCAGGGCCTCGGACAAAATACCGCCACCGCAGCCCACGTCCAGAACCTGCTTTTCAAAAAGCGGGCTTCTCTGCTGAATATAATCGATACGAAGGGGATTGATGTCATGCAGAGCTTTGCAGTCACCGTTTCGGTCCCACCATCGGTCAGCCTGGGTATTGAAGCGGGAAATTTCAGCCGCATCGATGTTGGGTGAGCGTTTCATCAAAGGGTTTTGTTCTGAAACGCACGGGTCAGGGCTTCATCTGCAACAGCCTCGTACCCCTTGAGTTCGGCCACCACCGTCTGCTCCTTGTCAAGAAATGTAAAATCACCAGTGATTTTATGGCTTCCCGTTTTCCGGATTTCCAGCACCGCAGTGATTCCTTCGGATGGAAACTCACGGCGATACTGCCGATAGGACTGGCCATAGCTGGGCAGCGACACCATGCCCAGCTTTTCATGACACCAGATCGTGGCCATCTGAAATGCGGAATCCAGAACCAGCGGGTCACCTATCCACCGGCTTCTGGCTGGTTCGACAATCCATTCATGGGGCATCGGAGCCGCCTCCAGCTCCGCAATCATCAACCGGTCCGACAACCCGATGATGTGCCGAATGCCCTGAAGATCGTATCCATGAAACAACACCTGCTCATAGATGTCCGTCGGATTTTTCGAATACGCCGGAACCTCGGAGAGTCGGGACGACAGATCGAACGATGGCGGCCCGGCCAGAACATGGGTCAGCACGGCTTTGCCACGGGTGTGAATGATATCCCGACCGTTTTTGACGCCATCCCGAATTTCAACATCAATTTCATAAAATCCATTGTTTCTACGGGTTTTGCCGGTCATCAGACGAATCATTTTTTTGCCGTCCTCAAGCCGGATGCCCTTGAAAATCCGGATATCCTCAATGGCCTGAAGATATAAACCCGGATTGTCATGAAGCGCACCAT
>Ga0351889_10021_pt1 | contig 63396 bp, 40 predicted proteins | sample TotcelFGM3001M14_FD_206767 | JGI IMG/M metagenome (GOLD analysis project Ga0351889, IMG submission 206767) | Enriched cells from coal bed in the Powder River Basin, Montana, United States - Total cells FGM rep3 HSBNCT.FGM.300.1.M14 ...
ATAGGAGCGCCAAGTATCGAACTCGCGGGCTGGAAAGTCAAGCAACGCAACTCGTCGGTAGTGGCCTTCTGGACGGGATTCCGTTAAAATCACGAGCTGAGCGAATTGCGATTCGTCGAGATCCGCCGGAGGCAGGCGTCCTTTGTTTCCTGTCGGAGGGACAAGATGCTGAAGAGCTGCTATCCGTATTACCTGGCGAGCGAGCCGCGAGCACCGAACGGCGATCTGGAGGTGACGGACAAGTACACCGGCCAGCCGCTGGCGCGAGTAGCGCTGGCGGACGAGGAGACGATCGATCGGGCGATCGCGGCGGCGGTTGATGCGCGGGAGCCGATGCGGCGGATGAAGGCGTATGAGCGCCAAGCCGTCTTGCAGCACTGCGCGGACCGTTTTCGCGTCCGCGCTGAGGAATTCGCCCAGGCCCTGTGCGCGGAAGCCGGCAAGCCGATCAAGGATGCCCGGGGCGAGGTCGCGCGATTGATCGACACGTTTCGCGTGGCCGCGGAGGAAGCCGTCCGCATCTACGGCGAGGTCCTGCCGCTGGATATTTCCCCGCGCGCCGCGGAGTATACGGGCATGTGGAAGCGGGTTCCCTTGGGACCGTGTTCGTTCATCAGCCCGTTCAATTTTCCTCTCAATCTGGCAGCTCACAAGATCGCGCCCGCCTTGGCGGTCGGCTGTCCGTTCGTGCTCAAGCCGGCCTCGCTAACACCGCTCGGCGCCTTGATGATCGGCGAGGTCTTGGCCGAAACGGATCTGCCGCGGGGTGCGTTCTCGATCCTGCCCTGCCGCCGCGACGGTGCGGACCGATTCGCCACCGATCCGCGTTTGAAGCTGTTGAGTTTCACGGGTTCGCCCGAGGTGGGGTGGCAGCTCAAAGCCAAGGCCGGCAAGAAGGCGGTAATTCTTGAACTGGGCGGCAATGCCGCGTGCATCGTTCACAGCGATGCCGATCTGGAGGACGCGGTGCGGCGGAATGTCATCGGCGGGTATTATCAATCGGGCCAATCCTGCATCAGCGTCCAGCGAATTCTGGTACATCGGGACGTGTACGGCGAGTTCCGGCAGCGTTTTGTGGCAGCCGTCGCACAGCTCAAGGCGGGTGATCCGCGCGAGGAGGATACCTTTATCGGCCCGATCATCTCGGACCAGGAATGCAGCCGGATCGAGCAGTGGGTGGACGAGGCGGTGGCGGCGGGGGCGCGCGTCTTGACCGGCGGCCGGCGCGGCGATCGCAACCTGTACGAAGCGACGGTGTTGGAGAACGTGCCCAAGGACGCTCGCGTCTGCTGCCAGGAGGTGTTCGGCCCGGTCACGATGCTCCGCGCCTATGACGATTTCGAACAGGCGCTGGACGCGGTGAACGATTCCGCGTTCGGGCTGCAAGCCGGGGTCTTTACGCGCGACATCTATCGAATCCAGAAAGCTTGGGATGTGCTCGAGGTGGGCGGGATCTGCATCAACGAAGCGCCGAGTTGGCGGGTGGATCATATGCCGTACGGCGGCGTCAAGGATTCGGGCCTCGGCCGCGAAGGCATCCGCTGGGCGATGCACGACATGACGGAACTGCGCCTGCTGGTCATACGCCATCCTGGCGGACCGTAGAGCGTGTGGCACTGCTTGGTACTCCAAGCAGTGGCATGGCCGGACGGGGGGCCGACACTGCTAGGAGTACCAAGCAGTGCCACACCGGAACCGCGGCCGGACGGGGGGCCGACACTGCTGGGAGTACCAAGCAGTGCCACACCGGAACTGCTACGGCCCGGCCGCTTCCCACGGTTCGGAACTGACGTCGAGGGTCGCCACCCAGCCGCGGGCGGCGGACCAAGCACAGCCGACGCCGCAGTACTGGAAATCGGCGTCCAGTAGGATCAAACGGTGTCCGCGGTCGAGGATGCCCGGATCGAGAACCCACCAGGCGACCAGGCCGCGAGCGGCGCGACGCCGCGACCACGCGCCCCAGACGACGTTCTCGGCGGTAACGGGCAGCCGCAACGGATAGTCGACCGAAGCCGTGCCGCGGTACAGTTTCCGCGTGGTGCGGTCGACGCGGACCAGGCACTGGTGACCGGGCTGCTTCACCTCGGGGATCGTCACGGCCTGGCCGTGCTCGGCGATGAACTTGCCGAAGCTTTCCGGAACCGATCGGGAGCGGTATCCGCCGCCCTCCGGCAGTTCGACGAGGTAATAGGTCCCGTCTTCCTCGTAGACGCGGACGATCCGCTCCGAACGTTCGTTCAACCCGGCCCCAAACGCCGCCCAGTCTTCCCGCATCCGCCGCGTGAGGCCAAAGGCGGCCATGCGTGCGGCGGGCCGGCGGCCGAGGAGGTCCACGTGGGCCGTGCGTGTCGTGCCCGCGACGGCGAATTCTTCCGAGTTGAAACGAGCGGCCCGGTCCAGCACCGGATCGCGCGTCAACGGTCGCAGTTTGGACGACGCGCTCACGGCCGCGATCGCTTCGTCCAGCACCGCCGCCGCCGTTTTCTCCGTACCGCCTTCGGTGACCAATACCTGGTCGTCACGGTGGGACGGATCGAAGATCAGCTTATAACCCTGAAACGGCAACGCCGCGTCTTCCGGGTAACGTGTCATGGTCTTCTTCAGCGGCACCAGGACTTGCTCGGTATAGGCCGCCGGATCGCTGCGCAGGAAGTTGATCTGGTCGAAGACCTCCTGTTCCAGGGCCCGCAAGACAGCCGGATCGGAGTTCGCTCCGTCCTCGCTCTGAGCATCCGCGGATCCGAGAACCAAGCAGAACACGATCAGGATGTGGCGGGCCGCGCGCGTCATGGTTCACCTCAACTCGCCAGGATCCGCCGGACCGCCTCGACGACCGCTTGCGCATCGTCGGCCAAGGAACACGTTGCGCTTTGGCCGGACCGCAGATCTTTCACCTGGCATTGTCCCTCTTGAAATTCCCGGCTGCCGGCGATCAAGGCGACGCGGAATCCGCGCTGGTCGGCATACTTGAGCTGCTGGCCGACTTTCTTGGCTTCCGGAAACACCTCGACGCCCAATCCGGCGCGGCGGATTTGAGCTGCCAGCCGCAAATAATCGTACAAGCGATCGCCGTCAAAAAAAGCCACCAGCACGTCGGCCGGCGTCCGCACCGCGCCGATCATCCCCAACTCTTCCATCGCCGCCAGCAAGCGGTCCAGGCCCAGCGATGCACCGATGCCCGGCAAATCCTGTTTGGTGTACAAGCCGGCCAGGTTGTCGTAACGGCCGCCCGAACAGACGCTGCCGATATTCGGCAGCGCGTCCAGGAACGTCTCGAAGACCGCGCCGGTGTAGTAGTCCAATCCGCGGGCGATCGACACGTCCACCGCCACGTACCGATCCGCGACGCCTGCGGCCCGCACGCCGCCCAGGATTTCCGCCAGCCGCGCGGCGCCTTCCTGGCCCAGCGGGCTGCCGGCGACCAGCGGCGCAAGCTGTTGCAGAACTTGGTCGTTGGGACCCGTTAAGCTGGACAGCCGCAGGATATCCGCCGCCTGCCCGTCCGTCGCGCCGGCCGCCGACGTCATCTCTTCCGCCACTTTTTCCGGCCCGATTTTGGACAGCTTGTCCAGCGTGCGCAGGATGGCCGTCGCCTTGTCCCCCAGCCCCAATTTCTCCAACAGCCCGTTCAGGACCAGGCGGTGATTGATGCGGATGACGAAGTCCTCGAATCCGATCGCCCGCATCAAGTCGTGGATCACCAGCACCGTCTCGATGTCGGCCGCCACGCTCCGCGTCCCGATCGTGTCGAAATCGCACTGCATGAACTCGCGATAGCGGCCGCGTTGCGTGTTCTCGCCGCGCCATACGGCGGCGATGTGGTAGCGTTTGAAGGGCGTCCCCAGCGTGCTGATGTGCTGGGCGACAAAGCGGGCCAAGGGCACCGTCAAGTCGAAGCGCAAACCGACCTCGCGCCCGCCGTGATCCTGAAACCGGTATAACTGGCGGTCCGTCTCCTCGCTGCCTTTGCCGGTCAGCACTTCCAAGTACTCCAGCGCCGGCGTATCGATGGGACTGAAGCCGTACGAACGATACACGCGTTTGGCCGTATCGATCAGCCGCTCGCGCGGAATCATCGTCTCGGGCAGATAATCGCGAAAGCCCTTGAGGGTCCGGGGCTGGATCAACGGGGAAGCAGACATGGCAAAGACGTTTCTTTTCTAGGAGTCTTGCGCAATCTAGCAACGAGCGATCGCCTCCGACGTTCGCTCAGCCCAGCACCGGCAGCAGCGGCGGTTGGGGACTGCGGATACTCCATCCATCGATCTTGGGAAAAATGGCCTCGGCGTACTCTTCCACTTGCTCCGCAGTCTCGAAGTAGCGTTCGTAGGTCCAGTCGTCGTGATACTCGCAATTATCGGTGGTATATTCGCGGCAGACTTCAGGCCGCCGTTGGTAGATGCCGCAACGATGGTCCGGCTGCAAATGCTTGCACGTCGTGTGAACCAATAGGTACCAGGTCTCGTCTTCGGTGAAGACGGAGGCGCGCTCGTGCAGCAGGAACCAGCGGAGGAAATCAAAGTCCCGTGGCGTGGTGGGTTCGTCGATCGGCAGGGCAAAATAGCGGCAGCATTTGGCCGTGCAGTAATCGCACAGGACTTCACCAGGGTTCAGGTCCTCGCGGCGGAGTTTTTCATTTTTCGAAATGGACATTCCAGCACACTCTGTGGTTCGTTAGGGCTTTACAGAATACGTTCTGTCGGTTGTATTGGATAGGTGCCTAAGGCGACCTTCGACGATTCGTCGGCGGCGACCAGCAACTTCAACTTTGCCAGTCAATTTCCAGCCATGCAAATCCTGATCACCGCCGTGGGGCCCGACAACAGCGGCCTGGCCGACCCGATTATCCATTACGTTACCGGCCAGGGCGCCAATATCGCCGAAATTCAAATGTACGATCACGACGAGGAGGCGCTGTTCGCAATGCTGTGCCGCATCGAGCTGCCCGGACAGCGTCTGGCGGAAACGCGTCAGGCCCTGACGGAAATCGGACGGCTCAAGGGTCTTTCGATTCGCGTCTGGTCGCCGGAGGAGCGGCGCGAGCGGCCGCGACTGGCCATCTGTGCGACCTATCGTCCCGAGCCGCCGCTGGCCGTGCTGCGGGCGATCCGCGACAAGCAGATCCGCGCCGAAGCGGCGGTGATGATCGGCAACCGCAATGCCTGCCGCAGCATCGCCGAACAGTTCGGCGTCGACTGGCAGTTGATCGGCGATGCGGACGGCAAAGCCGACGACGAGCGGCTGGTCGAATTGCTGGACGAATATCAGGTCGATTACGTTGTCCTGGCCCGTTACATGCGAGTTCTTCCGGCAGCGACCTGCTGGAAATACGCCGGCGGACGGATCATCAACTTGCACCATGGGCTTTTGCCCAGTTTTCCGGGCCGGCAGCCGTACCAGGACGCATATACCGGGCGCATGCTGACCTACGGGGCGACCTGTCACTTCATCGTCCCTGAACTGGACGCGGGCAACCAGATTATTCACCAGTCGACCTTCACCGTCCCGCCGGGGACCAAGCTGGACGAGATCGTGCGGATCGGCCAGGCGGATAATGAGCCGCGATGCCTGGTCGAGGGCGTTCGCCGCGTGGTCAGCCGCGAAGTTCAGCTGCATTTTCACCGCGTGGTCAAACGGGCATGATTCGCATCGACGGTTCGCAAGGCGAAGGTGGCGGCCAGATCGTACGGTCGTCGCTGGCGCTGGCCGCCGTCACCGGCCAGAGCGTGACGCTCGACCGCGTACGGGCGCGGCGAGCGAAGCCGGGCTTGATGCGCCAGCATTTGACCGCCGTCCAAGCGGCCTTGCAGGTCTGTGCGGCGCATGTTCAAGGTGCGGAACTCGGCTCGCAGCAACTGGTCTTCCGCCCCGGGGCGGTCCGCGCCGGCGAGTACACGTTCCGGATCGGCACGGCCGGCAGTACGACGCTGGTCTTGCAGACGATCCTGCCGGCACTGATGACCGCCCCCGGCGTCTCCTCCGTTACGCTCGAAGGCGGCACCCACAACCCGCTGGCACCGGCGTACGAATTCCTGGACCGCGCCTACTTGCCGTTGGTGGCCCGGCTCGGACCGCGTGTCACCACAACGCTGCACCGCCCTGGTTTCTTTCCCGCCGGCCAAGGCCGGATCACGGCGACGATCGCGCCCGCACCGCAGCTTGGACCGCTCGAATTATGCGAACGCGGTGCGTTGGTCGGGCGCCGAGTCCGGGCGCTGATCGCCCGCCTGCCGCGGCACATCGCCCAGCGGGAATGCCAAACCATCGCTGCAGGGACCGGCTGGAACGAATCGTGCTTCGAGATCGACGAAGTCGCCGATGCGCCCGGGCCCGGGAACGCCGTTTCGATCGAATTGCAGTTCGAACACGTAACGGAGGTGTTCACAGGTTTCGGCCAACGGGGTGTTCCCGCGGAACTTGTCGCCCAGCAAACGCTGGATCGGGCCCAGCACTACTTGGCCGCCGATGTGCCCGTCGGCGAGCACTTGGCCGACCAGCTGCTGTTGCCCCTGGGGATCGGAGCGCACCAGCGAACGGGCGGAGGCGTCTTCCGCACGCTGCCGCTGTCCTCGCATTCGCGAACACACATCCAAGTACTGAAACGTTTTCTGAATGTCCACATCGAAGTCGAAGAAACCGACCGGAATGCCTTGGTGCGCATCGTCCCCACCTAATCTTTCACCTAAAACGTGAAGAAGAGGTGGGTTATAAATTGAGGGTTATAAATTAAGCGTTGGCTCATGTTTTTCCTATTTATAACCCCAAATTTATAACCCGCTTTTCCCTGTTTTTCCTTTGGGGTCTTATCCAAATGATTTGACGGACCGTCGAGGTTTCTTTCGCGTCCTGATGCTCCTCTTCGTTGCCACGGACCGCCACATCACGCCCCGGCCCCGGTGGTCATCGCTTCCCAGACGGCATGGGCTACTTGCGGTTTGCACAGGTCGCTGTGGGCCCCCGAGGTGCCGCCGCCCTGGTTGATGTATTGGCTGGATTCCAGATTGTACACCCGACCGGGCTGGAAATCGTAGGCAGCCGACACGGGCTTCATGGGCACGTGGGTGATCGCCACGCCCGGTCCTTGAATGCCGAACGTGCCGATCGCGCCGTACTTGGGCAGTTCGCCGACGGCAAACACGACCTGCCTGGCGACCTGGACCGCGCGCGGATACCAGACGCCCACGGCCGTGTCGAACCGCGATTGCGTAGTGACCACGGGACCACCCAGCCGGCGCTCGGCGATAAGGCGGTGGAAGTAACCTCGCTTGCCGGCCGCGTTGGGGATCGCACTGCAATAAGCCCATAACGACAGGGCGCCCTGCAGCAGGCACAGCGAAGCGATCGGTCGCGGCAAGGGCGGCGAACCCGGCGGTCCGGCGGCGGCGGCCGAAGCCACGATGCAGCCGAAACTGTGGCCCATCAAGTGGAATCGCACGTCGCGGCTTCCCGCCACTTCCTGCAACTGACGCATCAGCGGATAGACCGCACCTTCGCCGAACAGCCTCGCTCGGTCCTTCATCTTCCAGAACGACAACGTCCGCAAGGGCGCCAGCAGCGTATCGCGGTTGAACCATCCAAAGGAAAGTCCCGCCGCGGCCGACTTGAGCCGGGCGTCCTGATAGACAGCCTCGGGATCGAACGCTTCGCGGTCCTGCCCCGGAGCCGCCGCCGGACCTTGCTTGTCCAGCCCCAAGCTGCGGTCCAAGTCGCGATACGCGTCCGCTACGTCGGTGGGCAAGTCCTCCGGCTCGGCGCCCGTCGCCGCCGCCTGAAGAATCGTCTGCAGCGCCGCCCGCACCTCCGGCGTATCACCCAGGCGGAGTGCAAAGTCGTCCACCTGTGCCGCCACGTCCACGCAGAGCGAGGCCGCGAACGCAACGGAGCCGCCGCCCAGGGTCTCGTCGCCCCACGGCTGACTCGGCCAGTGCAAACCGACCAGCAGCGGGCGGAAACCGGGCCGCCGCTGCCGCATCCGCTGGCGGTCCGCCACGTTGGCGGCCATCGCGGCCAGCCAGTTGCCATACTGGCGCCGAGCAGCCGGCACGTCGCCTAACCAGCCGTGACTGAACAACATCACGTCCGTGATCGGTTCCTGCTCCAATGCCTCCAGCACCCGCCGGCTGATCGATCTGCCGGAGCCGTCCGTCCGTTCCCGGTTCGACTCGTCATAGGCCAGCAGATAGTAACGCAGGTCGGTGCCGGAGACCGGTTCGCCCTCCGCCGTGCTCCCCGCAGCCGACACCTCGAACGAAACACCCGCATCCGCCGGGCCGGGCAGCATGATGTCCTCGAACGACTCCAGTTCCCGCACGCCCGCCGCCTCGGCGGGACCGAAGCTGACTACGGACCCCACGTCATACTCGCGGACTTTCCCGAAGTTCAATCCGGTCAATTGCTCGACCTGGCTGACCGGAACCTGGAACATCTGCGCCACGTCCACCGCCGCTTCGTCGACGATCGGCCGCATCAGCGCTTCCTGACTGACCACGAATCCCAGACTTGCCAGCTTGCCGTCTGCCTGGGCCAGCACCGCCACCTTCCAGTACTGGCGCGGAATCGGGAAGCCGCCGAACGTCGGATCGTCGGCGGCGAACACCGGGCCCGTGAACACGGTCAAACGCTGATCAGCCGCGCCCGCCCGCTGCAGCAAATAGTCTTCCAGTCCCGCCCACATCTTCTTGCCGCGATTGAAACGCTCGTGCTGCGGACTGCAATTGGTGAAATGAAACGTGTCGTCGTTGGCAGCTTTCGCTACCTGGACGCTGGAGCCCCATGTCGGATCGAGCCGCCGCACCAAATGGCCCAGATCGAACGGATTGCCGGCATACAGTGGATGCCCCACCTGCGCCGCCCGGTCGATACGCGGATCATAGATCCAACGGTCGCTCTCCCGCTTCATATCCCGCAACTGCTCGCCGTCAATGTTGACCGCCGTGAAATACGCCAGCCGCCGCCGGGCATTCATGACCACGCTGTAATGGTGATACTTCAACTCGTAACGGTCCGCCCCCGGCTCGACCTGCAGCAGCGGCGCCGCGTCCTGACGCAAGGCGGCGGACAGCCTGGGCAGCGGCACGCGCCGCGCACCGCTGCCCAGGAATCTCGGATCGTAGCCGGAACGAGTGCTGTAATTCGGATCGATCGAGACCGCTTCCTCGGCGGAAACAGGCGGCTCCGCAGGCGGTCCGACGGTTGCCGCGCCGGCGACCGGCTGCAACTGGCCGACGTTCAGCGTGATCGTGAGCGGGATGGTCATCGTAACCTCACTGCCCGACGATGCGGCCAGTTGAGGAACGCCCAGTTCCACGCCACTGCGTAGTGTTCCATCCGCGACCGGGGGCGGTTCCGGTGACGGTATCGGCTGAATGACAGGTCCGGGAGCCGGACGGACCGTGCCGAACAGACCGTCGCGCAGCCGCCGTTGTGCCTCGTTGGCCGGTGACTGCTGCTTGACAAATTGCAGGATCCGGCTGAGCCGAACGCCTTCGTTGGCGATCCAGTCGATCATTCGGTCGCCCATCTCCGTGCGCCACAAGCCGCCGTTTCGGGCAAGAATCCGCCCTTGGGCATCGCGCCGCGGCACGCCCGAGTGATGCAAGGCGACCAGTTCCCATTGGTCATTGAACACCGGCGAACCCGACGAACCGGGCTCGGTGTCCGCTTGGTAATGCAGAAAATCGTCGAGCAGGTCGATCACCTGGTTGTCCCGCAGCGCCAACTGCTTGGGCTGGCCGCCCGGATGCTGCACGATGTTCACGCATTCTTCGACCAGGATCGGATCGTCGCCTTCGAGTCCTTGATTGAAGCCGAAGACATCGACTGCAGTGTCGGCCGAACTTCGCGGCGCCACGGCGACCAACGTGAAATCCAAGGCCGGGCTGGTCACGAACAAGTCCTGCGGCTGCAGGGTGAAAACCTCCGGTGTCAGAGGCCGGCCGTCCACGTCGTCCTGGACGTTGAACTCCACCAAGCTGGCGGCAGCCTGCGCAGCATCCCGCAGCACGTGGTGGTTGGTCAGCAGCAATCGCGGCCCGACCAGCGATCCCGTGCCGAACCCGGCGGGTCGCCCGGCAGCGGTGCGCACGCGGACTCGGCCGGTCGCCCGCGCAGCTTGGATGCCGGCTTCCAGGAACCGGGCTTCGACCAAATCGTTGCGGCCCAAAATACGCTCCAAGGCGATGTCCACACTGGTTCGGTGCTCGTCGTCGGCGATGGCGATGGGGGCAAACGCTGGAGCGCCGCTCAGGAAGGACCGCACGTCGTCCGCCCGGGCGCCCAGCCGTTGGAGCCGCCGCTGCAGGCGATCGGCAGCGTTGCGTTGCAGCAGGGCAGGCTGGCCTACGGCAAACGTCACGCCCGCGCGCGCCGCTTGGCGCTGCTGAAACCGCCGTTCCGTCTCGGCCACTTGAGCCAGAAACGCGACACTCCCCGCGGAATTCACCGCCGCGTCCGGAGTCGCCGGCGCAGTCGGCGACTCGGCCGCGACGCCCGAAGGCTGGGCGACCCCGCCAGTCGACGCTGGGCCCGGGGCATCCGATGCGGAACTGCCGCCCCCGGCCGGCGCAGGCGAGACCGGCGCGGACCAGGCGGGCACAGACGAGGCGGGCACAGAGACCGGCCCCAATTCGGGACGTGGAACGGGCGCGCCTTCGGCGAGCGGCAAACGCACGGCAGGATCGCCGAGGATCACATAGCTGCGGGCGTCGTTATTGGCCGTCCACATGCCGGCCAGGGCAAAGTCGTCCGGGGTCTTGCCAAAGCGGATTTCCTCCAACTCGTCGGTCAGACTTGCGGACAGCTCTGCGTATCGCACGTTAAAGAATTCCAAGGCGGCACCGATCGGGAAACCGACCATCAGTTGCTGCAAGGTGGATTCGAACGTCTGCAATTGGGGTCCGGCCCGATTCCACAAGAACGAATAGCCCCAGGCCCGTTCAACGTGGCCGACCACGGCCAGCGCGCCGCCTCGCGGGTGGCCGAGCAGTCGCCGCGGCAAGCCGGCCACGAAGGCGTGCGGCGCGATCTCGGCCCGCTCGCCCCGGGCCGCATGCGCAAAGTCGTCCAAGCGAGGCGTGCCGGCGCCGTAACAGGCGAAATGGAACGCGATCAGGCCCAGCAGCCGCGCATCGTCGCCCACGTCGTCGCCGGCGAAATAGTGATCCGCCGGAATCGGGCCTCGCCCGCGCCATGCCAAAGGCCCCGGCCAGTCCTGGCACAACAGCGCGCCCTGATGAGGCAATTGCCGCGGATCGCCGTTGGGAAACCCCATGCCGTGACTGGCTGTGAACAGCAGCGAGGGCGTCTCCGGGCCTCCCAACAGCTGCGCCAAACGGCGTTTTGTCGCATCCTGTGCCAGCACGCGCTCGGCCGTCCAGGGCGTACCCATCGTTGCCAGTTGGTCTGGCAACTCGACGCCCAGCGGCCGGACCAGTTGGTCGGCGCTCAGCCGCGTGGCCGGATCATCGCCGTTGCGGACGCCGAAGAACACGGCCTGCCGTGGCAACGCCACCGCTCCCGTCTCGGCGGCAACCACGCTGTGCGCGTAACAGGCGTATTCTTCGAGCGAGTCGAACCAGATCCGGCCGACAGCGTATTGCACGTCCAGCTGGTACTGAAAACGGAAGGGAATCGTTTCCGGATCGCCGACAATCAACAGGTAATACGGCACCTTCTTGGGGTCCGCAGGCCCCGGTCCGGCCCCATGTCGAGCGAGAAAATCCAGTTTCGATTCACCCGGACGATAGGCGTCGACGCCCGTGAATTCGCGATAGTATCGTTCCTCGCGAGCCCCCGCTTGGCGACGCCGATGCTCGAGCAGTTCGCTCAACGCCTCGCGAACCGCCGGATCGGCGCCGTGCGCAAAAATCACCCCCCACCCCGTTTGCTCCAAATTCGTCGGATCGATCCCGGCGATCGGAGCGAGCATGGTTTCGCTGGATCGCTGGTGCCAGAACCTCAGTTCCTGGAGATGCCCAGGATCGAGTTTTTCGCCTCGCGCCAGCGCCGCGATCTGGTGCGCCGTCAGCGGCGGCATCAGGTAATCCCCTGTCGTCCCATCAATCCCATTAAAGTGCAGCAATTCAGCGCTCATCGTCTGTGTCCCCCATTCAAAGGATAATGCGCGACCCGCAATTATTGGGGCTGGCCACCGAAAATTCAACCTCGCGTTCGTCCAATTGGGCATCCAGGGCGGCGGCCAACCGGGCGTTGAACTCGCGTGCCTGGCGTTCGTCGGGCAGCAGGGCGAACAGCGTCGGGCCCCAAGAACTCTGGCCCACGCCGGCCACACCCAGCTCTCGAATCAGGTCCACGATTCTTGCCAGCCGCGGACCATTATAAGGCCCGCCTTGCACGGCCGCGAAACACATGCCGGCCTGTCGTCCATAACGATAAATGCTGTCGCTGAACTGCGCAAAGTCGGCATTCCGCACCGCGGGCAACATCCGCAGGTGAAGCTCGTCCAGCAACTCGGCGGTGACTTCTTCCGGCACAGGCGGCAGCTGGTCGAAAGCGGTCTGCTCGGCGACGCCGGACAACCCGGTATTTGCGCGGGGCTGGATCAAGACAAACCGCCAGGCGTCCGGCAGGGGAAGGCGGCATTCCAGCGGCGAGATCGGTTCGTCTGGCAGCCGACCGCGTTCCACGATCAGCCCGCCGGTGGCGAAACCGTAGGTGCCGATGGCCGATCGCCGGCCGCGTCCGACGCTCTGGGCCAGTTCGGCCGGCGGCAAAGGCGGCCGATCGAACCAGGCCGTCAAGGCTGCGGCGACGGACAGAGCTAGTTGCGTACCCACCCCGAATCCCGAATGCTCCGGCGCCGCCGACTGAACTTCGACGCGACAGGCCAGGGCCTCGGCGGCGTCGCCCGGCAAACCGGCGTAGTGCGCCCAGCGGCAGGCGAACTCGCGGGCCCGATCGGCTAACGGACCTGCGGTTTCCAGCCGGTCCGCCGCCGTTACGGCCAACCGGATGGCCGGACCGTCAACCATCACACCCGCGCCGCCGAACTGGCGGCCGGTGGGACGGCCGAACGCCAACAAGCCGAAGTGCAGACGGCAGGGCGCCGCCACTTCGACGCGGCGGCCCGGTGCGGCGTTCGTTGGGGAAGTCAGCAGTTGGTCAGTCATGCAATTCGTGCAGAATGGGCTTCACCGAGCAAGCGGGCTGTTGATCGAGACGCATCATCCATGTCGTGGAGAGAATGGTCCACATGAAAACCATGTTACCGAAACGCCCGTAAGAATGCAGCCAGCCAGCGGCGATTCGACGTCTTTACCCCACTTGGTTGCCGCCTCAAATCGTGCTACCATATTTTTCCTGATTTTCCCTTTCGCGAACACGGAAGTCGTCCATGTCCAAAAAACGCAAGCACGGCGGCGTCAAACAGGGATTTGACCTCTTCGAGCGGGCGCAGCGCGAGCTGGCCAAAGGCAACGTCAAAGACGCCTTGCGGGACGCGAAAATCTGCTATCGCGAGGCGCCCGATCCCGAACGCCACATGTTTCTCGAACGAGCGTACAGCGCGCGGGCCGAGCAGTTGCAAAAGGCCGGCCTGCAGGACCAAGCACAGAACACCTTCGGCGAACTGGTGGAGTTGGGCGTCACCGCGCCCGACGTGCAAGCCAAGCTTCCCCGATTGCGGATTCTGCTCGGCCTGACGAACCCGACTCCGGCAGGCGGGGCTGCGAACATCTGGGATGAGAACCCCGAGCTGTTAATCGAATTGGCGGATCAAGCGGTTTTTCACCCTCAGCAGGTTCCCGGCCAATACGTCGAAATCCACCGCGATTGCCAGCGCATCCGGGCGGCGCTCGAGGCCGTCGAACGCGGCGAAGACGCCGCCGCGGCCGACCAGCTGAACGACATCTCCCGCCGCTCGCCCTATGCCGATTGGAAACTGTTTGTCCGCGGCCTTTCGGCCTTTTATGCGAACGATGCCGAACGGGCGCGAGCCAACTGGGATCGGCTGGAACCAAAGCGTTCCGCCTTTCGGATGGCCCAGACGCTGCTGGTCCACTCCAGTCAGCTGACCGCCGACAAGGCGGCGCTGAACGTCGCCAACGGTTTGCGGCGGCTGGAGTACGCGGTGGAAAGCGATCCGGTGCGGGAACAACTCAAGACCATGAGCGAGCATCAGCGGGCCGGCAACTCGTCCGGCCTGTTTCATACGTTCCGCTCGTTTTGCCAGCGATTTGGCAAAAGCTATGCCCCGCTGATCGAACGGATCACCGACATGCTCTGGAAGCGGGTCATTCGGGAACAGCGTGTCGACCAGCTGAAACGTTTGACCGCAATCGCCCCAGCGCCGCGACTGGATCCCCACTGGAACCGAGCCCACGCCCTGTGGTCAGAGCAGGCTTCGCATTCCACCTACGAGGCTACCGAAAAATACTGGCAGGCCTACGTCAAGGATATCTTGCAAGAAGGATTTTTGCAGCCGGACGAACGGGGCATCGCGGCGGGCTTGATCTATCAACGAATGGCAAAGATGGCGGTCGCCGCAGCGCACGACGAGGAATCGCACCGCCCGTTTGCCCGCGTCTTGGGAACCGCCGGCTACGCGGCGCAGTTCCGCCAAGAAGCCGTTGGATTTTACCAGCAGAGCATCCGGCATGCACCTCAGCTGCGCGGCGCGTACGGCGAATTGGCCAAGTTGCACCTGGAGTCGGACGAGCCGTCCTGGGCAGTCAAAACCTACCAAGCGCTGCTCGCCCACTTTCCCGACGATTACGAAACCCATGTCTGGTTGGCCAATTACTATCTGGAGAACGACAAGCCGGACACGGCCGAGCGATACAGCCGCGAGGCGCAGCGCTTGAAGCCGCGCGATCCCGCCACGGTCACGCTGATGTGGAACCAGCGGTTGGCGATGATGCGGCTGTGCGCCAAGAAACGCAAGTTCGCGATGGCCCGCCAGGAGTGGGAGTTGTTACAGCAGATCGCGCCGCCGGACACCGAAGCCTATTGGCTGGACTTGCTGCGGGCCGCCGTCGAATACAAGGCAAGTAACGTCGAGGAGGCCGAGCGATGGGTCGCGGCCGCGACATCCAAATTGAAGGACCCCACGCCGGTTTGGATGATCATGCATGCCCACGCCGCCCGGTACGCCCTGAAACGCGAGATCAAGAACGATTTCGGGAATCGTTTCAAAACGGCGATAGCCGGTGCCTGTTGCAGCGAGACGGCGGGTCAGCTGGCCAAGGTGCTGCTGCCATTCGTCCAACAACAGATCAAGTACACCGGCTTGGCCACCCACCAGCGGCTGGCGTTGGACTATCTGCAGCGCTGTCAAGGACTCTCGTGGAACGGCGGCGATCTGCGGCATGTGGTCAATTTCCTGATGGCTGCCGACAGCTGGCGGCATCGTGCCCTGCGCGATCAACTGCTGACAGTGGGCTGTGCACGGTTCCCCCAAGAACCGACGTTCCCCTTCCTCGCCGGCCGTATGGCGATGGAAGACGGCCCTTTTCGGACAAACTTCCAGAAGGCCCGCGATTTGTTCGAGCAGGCTTTGAAGGCCAACGCGACGGCAACGCATCCGCTGACGGCCGAAGCGGTCAAGACTGCCAAGAAAGCGATCTCGATGCTCGATCAAGCGGCCCAGATGCAAGGTTCGATGTTCTTCGGCGGACCGCTGGACGACGACGAGTACGACGACGAGTATGACGACGACGACGAGTACGAGTTCGATGACGAATTCGAGGAGGATTACGAGGACTTCAGCGGGAACGGCAGAGCTTCCGCCGGCGCCACGCTCGACGAAGCAGATATAGAACGGATTGTGCCCCCGTTCATGAAGGAGATGTTCAAGAAGGCCGCCGCGTCGCTGGGGATCAGCTTGCCGGAATTAGCGGATCTGCTCCTGACCGGCGAACTGGCCCCGGCGGATATCTTAGGCGGGCTGGGGCCGCCTCCGCCCCAGGGAGCATCCAAAGGCCGCCGCGGCAAGAAGCAGAAGGCTTCGCAGCGGTAAGTTTCGATCACGGCTGGACGTTCGGCCTTTGGCCGGTTTTCGGATTGGTTTTTCTCGCGGTGCGGCCGGCCTTGATCCGGATTTCGACACAAGGTTCACGATTCATGATTATCGATCCCTATGATGTATTGGGAGTGAGGCCCGAAGCGACCTCCGACCAGATTCGCCAGCGGTACTTGACGCTGGTTCGCGAGTTTCCACCCGAACGCGAACCGCAGCGTTTTGCCCAGGTTCGCGAGGCCTACGACCAGCTTCGCGACCCCATCGCCAGCTTGGAGCGGCGGCTCCTGAACACGACGGCCAGCGACACGTTCGACACGTTGCTGGCGGCAGAACGTCAGCGGCAGCGCGGACGCCGCCTGCCAACTTCGGTACTGTTGTCGCTGGCGGAGACTTGATGCTGATGAGGCTGGAACAAGAAGATATCCTGCATCGCTTTCAGGAATGGTTGGCACAGACCAACCGGGAACTGGAGCAGCTTGAGGACGAGCCGTTCGTGCCGGAACCCGAGCAGCCGGAATCCGCCACTGCCGTTGGCCTGTTGCCGCTGGTCGAAGCCTTTACGGCGTTGCGGCACGAGTTGAAGCTGCAGACCAAGAGTGCGCGGGGCACGGAGGATTCGCTGCAAACGGCGCTGGCGGGACTGGAACGTGCCATCGAGCGTTTTGGCAACGTCGAACCGCAGGAGCACGCGGCGGCGGAACACGCCGCCCGGCCCCTGGTCGAGGCGTTGATCGGATTGGACGAAGCGATGCGGCGCGGCGCCCAGGCGGTCGCAACCGCACAACGGCGGCTGACCGAAGTCACGCCGCAGCGGCTGGTGGAACAATTGGAACAGCGGTTTTCCCGGCGTTCGTTCTGGCAACGATGGCGATCTCGAGCGTGGCACGACGAGGTGTTGCGGTGCTGTCGCCAGGTGCTGGCCGAAACGCAGGGACCGGTGCTCGCCTCGCTGGGAGACGGATATCAATTGATTTGCGCTCGATTGCAGCGAACGCTGGCCGAGCATCGAATCGAACGGATGAAGTGTGCCGGCCAAGCCGTCGATCCGGCGCGCATGAACGTGGTCGAATTGGTCGACGTTCTCGGTGTGGCACCCGAAACCGTCGTCGACGAGATCCGGCCGGGATACCTCTGGCAGGGACGCGTGATGCGGTTTGCCGAAGTCCGTGCGACACGCCCCGCGCCGCACGCCGAAGAAACCTTGATTTCCCAATCGGACGAGGACGCTGATCCCGAACTCCCGCTCGACGACGACAATGCCGACGACGAAGCGTGGCTCGAGCAACACGACGAGGACCGGTACGAAGATCGGTCGTTTAACGCCCAGCCGTAGGCGCCGGCTACGAGTCGGAACCGCTGAACCCTAACTCCAGAACCATATAACTCCAGAACCCTACCCCACCCTCGCAGCAAAGCCCGTAACGAAAGGACGTTCGGTATGGAAACGATCGTCGGAATTGACCTAGGTACCACCAACAGCGCCATCTCGGTGATCCGGGACGGCCGCCCCGTCATGTTGAAGATGGCCGACGGCCAATCGGTTTTGCCGTCGGTCGTCGGCTTCGACAGCGAAGGCCAGTTGCTGGTCGGCCAAACGGCTCGCAATCAACTCGTGCTCGCGCCCGAGCGGACGGTCAAATCCGTCAAACGGAAGATGGGCCAGGACGTGAAGTTGGCCTTGGGCGCACAGCAGTACACGCCAGCGGAGATCTCGGCCATCATCCTGCGGACGCTCAAGGAACAAGCCGAACGGGTTCTGGGGCATCCGGTCCGCAAAGCGGTGATTACGGTGCCCGCGTTCTTCAACGAGACCCAGCGCGAAGCGACGCGAGCGGCCGGCGACTTGGCCGACCTGGAGGTGGTGCGGATCATCAACGAACCCACCGCGGCAACTCTGGTGTACGAACCCAAGAGCGAGCACAACGAGCGGTTGCTGGTGTACGACCTGGGCGGCGGCACGTTCGACGTGTCGGTCGTTCAAATCGAGCAGGGGGTGATCGAGGTGCTGTCGAGCCACGGCGACACGCAATTGGGCGGCGATGACTTTGACGAACTGCTGCTGACTTGGGTCTGCGAGGACTTCTTGGACCGGCACGATTTGGATCTGCGGGAACTGGCAAACGCCAAATCGCGGCTCCTGCAGGCGGTCGAGGAAGCCAAAAAGCGGTTGTCGTTTGAAGCCTATACGGAACTGGCCGAGGAATTCATCGCAGAGAAAGACGGCCTGCCGCTGAATCTGAAGATGACGCTGAATCGCCGCGATTTCGAGGAGTTGATCGAACCGCTGATGAACAAGACCGTGCGGTGCGTCGATGCGGCGCTGTCCGACGCCGGCCTACGAGCTTCCCAAATCGACAAGGTGATCATGGTCGGCGGCAGCAGCCGCATCCCGCTGGTCCATCACATGCTGCAGCACCAGCTGAATCAGAAGCCCCATTTCGAGATCGATCCGGATCTGTGCGTGGCGATGGGAGCCGCGATTCAAGGCGGCTTGATCGCGGGCCTCGACGTCGGCACGGTGCTGGTCGACATCACGCCTCACACGCTGGGCATCGAATGCGTCGGTCCCCTGCACGGCTCGGTCTCGCCCCATCTGTTCTCGCCCATTATCGAACGCAACACGCCGTTGCCGGCGACGCGCTCCGACATCTACTACACGGGCGTCGATGGTCAGGAAAAAGCTGAAATCCACGTCTTGCAAGGCGAAGATGAAGACGCGCGGCATAATCATTCGATCGGCAAGTTCCTGCTCGAAGGCCTGGATGAAAATGCCCCGCAAGGCAGCGAAGTACTGGTCCGGTTCGAATTGAATCTCGACGGCATGTTGATCGTCACCGCCGTCGAGCGGGCCACGTCCCTGGAGAAGCGATTGACCATCAAGAACGCCGTGACCCAATTCCGAGCCACCAGCCGGGACGAGGCCAAGGCCAAGCTGGCCTCGATGTTCGGAACCGTCGACGAGACCGAACATGTGATCCTGCCCGTCGAATCGCCGGTCGATGCCGAGTTGCAGACGGCCATCGATCAGGCCCGCGAGCTGATCGCCAAATCCAGCAAGCTCGCGGCTGCGGCCCAGGGCGAAGACGCCGACGAGATCCGCGAACTGGTCGAGAAACTCGAAGCCGCGATTGTCAGCCAGTCGCAGGAGGCGATCGGCGAGATTCAAGAGCAGCTGGAAGATGTTGTGTTTTACTTAGAAGATGCTTGACGTCTGAAAGAGATCCGATGTACCAAAAATTGCCCCAGGCGTCTGCGCCGCGAGATTTCCGCTGTCCCACCTGCGGGGCCCGTCAGGGATTGGCCGACGTGTGCCGCCGCTGCAAGTGCGACTTGTCGCTGGTGGCCGCCGTTCATCGCCGGCGCGAGATGCTCCGCCGCCAGTGCCTGCGGCGGCTGGGCAGCCAGCAAGCCGAAGCCGCCGTGCCGACGGCCGAACAGCTGCACACATTGGCCCCCGATGCGGACAGCGCCCGACTGTTGGCCGTCGCCCATCTGTTGTGCGGCGATTATCCCCGCGCGCTGCGCACGCTCGTCGAAACCGCCTGATCGCCCGAAGCGTCAGCGAGTGGAAAATCCGAACCGTCTGGGAAAGTCGGCATTATTTGGGAATACCGCACCCGCCTAATCGCCGACATCGTCAGCCCGGGCTCGTGGCGGTGATGCCCCCGGCTTGCCCGGGGAAGCTTCACGTTATCCGCTACAAGGAGGGTACCTCGAATCCTCTTCTTCCTCGTTCCCCAGCAGCGGCTCCGCCGCAGCTGGGGAACGAGGAAGAGGGTGTGGAGAGCGCTCGTGTGTAGCAACAAGCGTAACCATCCGCCGGGCAAGCGGGCTGTCGATTTAATGTGTTTGGCGCATATTCCGTGGGATCGCATCCGTTGGAGTTCACGATTTAGCGAGTTTGGCCGGTCTCTGCCGGCGGGGAAGACACGCTGAAGCGTGAACTCCAACATCCTGGACGGTCCCGACGGCATTAAATCAACAGCCCGCAAGCCGGGGGCATTCGCCGAAACACCATCCGCGCAAAAAAAAACTCCCGCAGTTTCCTGCAGGAGCTTTTGTATTTAAATAATCCCGGCGATACCTACTTTCACGCTTTTGGCACTATCATCGGCTCGCAGTGCTTAACTACTGTGTTCGAGATGGATACAGGTGTTTCCACTGCGATGTGGTCACCGGGAAGTGACGCAAACGGCGATAAAACCGTTTGCGCCAACAACAAGGTTGTGCGCGTAGATGGGATCCAAGAGCGCTGAATATAAGTGGTCAAGCTTTCGTCCATTAGTACCGGTTAGCTGAACACGTTACCGTGCTTACACATCCGGCCTATCAACCTGGTAGTCTTCCAGGGGACTTTCGTGCTATCGCACTTACGAAACCTAGTCTTGGGGCAGGCTTCACGCTTAGATGCTTTCAGCGTTTATCCGTTCCATAGTTAGCTATCCAGCCGTGCCACTAGCGTGACAGCTGGGACACCAGAGCTACGTCCTTCTAAATCCTCTCGTACTAAAGAAGAATCCCCTCAAGTTTCGTACGCCCACGGCAGATAGGGACCGACCTGTCTCACGACGGTCTGAACCCAGCTCACGTACCACTTTCATTGGCGAACAGCCAAACCCTTGGGAGCTTCTTCACCCCCAGGATGTGATGAGCCGACATCGAGGTGCCAAACCGCGTCGCCGCTGTGGACGCTCGGACGCGATAAGCCTGTTATCCCCGGAGTACCTTTTATCTGATGAGCTATGGCCCTTCCACTCGGAACCACAGGATCACTAAGGCCTGCTTTCGCACCTGCTCGACTGATAAGTCTCGCAGTTAAGCACACTTCTACCTTTACGCTCTTTGCCTGATTGCCAACCAGGCTGAGTGTACCTTTGCACTCCTCCGTTACTTTTTTGGAGGAGACCGCCCCAGTCAAACTGCCCAACTGACAATGTCCCTTATCCGGATTCACGGACCAAGGTTAGAACTAAAGCATATCCAGGGTGGTATTTCAAGGTTGGCTCCACGAGAGCTTGCGCTCCCGTTTCACAGCCTCCCACCTATCCTACACAAGACATACCTCAGCCCAATATCAGCCTACAGTAAAGGTTCACGGGGTCTTTCCGTCTAACCGCGGGTACCGGGCATCTTCACCCGAACTACAATTTCACCGAGTCGGTGGTTGAGACAGTGCTCCAGTCGTTACGCCATTCATGCAGGTCGGAACTTACCCGACAAGGAACTTCGCTACCTTAGGACCGTCATAGTTACGGCCGCCGTTTACCGGGGCTTCGGTCGCGAGCTTCGCTTTCGCTAACCCTCTTCCTTAACCTACCGGCACCGGGCAGGCGTCAGTCTCTATACATCCTCTTACGAGTTAGCAGAGACCTGTGTTTTTGATAAACAGTCGCTAGAGCCGATTCACTGTGGCCCCCAGGGGCTATTCACCCCCAGAGGCACCCCTTATCGCGAACTTACGGGGTCATTTTGCAGAGTTCCTTAACCACCGTTCTCTCGAGCGCCTGAGACTTCTCGTCTCGCCTACCTGTGTCAGTTTTAGTACGGTCGCTGTGCTTCAACGCTTAGAAGATTTTCTTGGACATCCTTCCAAAGACTTCGCGGACGAACCGCTCGAGTTCAGACCTTGACGTATGCAGGCGGATTTTCCAATCCCGCTATCTTGGTCTGCCCTACAGACATTTCTAGTCGTCTGATCCCCTTTCGGATGCCGTCCCTCCATCGCTCCACACAAGCGGCGCAGGAATATTAACCTGCTACCCATCGTCTACGCCTTTCGGCCTCGACTAAGGAACCGGCTAACCCTGGGCGGAATTACCTTCCCCAGGAAACCTTAGGCTTTCGGCGAGCAGGATTCTCACCTGCTTTATCGTATACTCATTCCGGCATAATCACCTGTACGCCCCAACACCGCTCCTTACGGTACGGCTTGTATCTGACGTACAGCGCTCTCCTACCGCGCAACTCGTCCGAAGACTTGTTGCACCCACGGCTTCGGTGCCATGCTTACTCCCGATCATTATCGGCGCAGGAGTGCTCGACCAGTAAGCTGTTACGCACTTTTTAAATGGTGGCTGCTTCTAAGCCAACATCCTGGCTGTCTCTGCACCCCAACCTCCTTTGTGACTGAGCATGGCTTCGGGACCTTAGCCGGTGATCTGGGTTGTTTCCCTCTCGACCGCGAAGCTTATCCCTCGCGGACTGACTCCTGAGATAGTCGCCTTGGTATTCGGAGTTTGGTTCGGAGACGTACCATGGTAATGGCCATCACCCAATTCAGTATCTCTACCCCCAAGGCGTAGTGGCTCAAGGCTAGCCCTAAAGCTATTTCGGAGAGAACGAGCTATCTCTGCGTTTGATTAGACTTTCACTCCTCCCCACAAGTCATCCCCTCGGTTTTCAACCCAAGTGGGTTCGGTCCTCCACGCGGTATAACCCGCGCTTCAACCTGCTCATGGGTAGATCACGCAGTTTCGCGTCTACCGCCGCTGACAAAATCGCCCTATTCAGACTCGGTTTCCCTACGGCTACGGCCCGGAAGGCCTTAACCAAGCCAACAACGGTAACTCGCCGGATCATTATGCAAAAGGCACGCCGTCACACATTTGGCAAAAGCCATAGTGCTCCGACAGAATGTAGGCACATGGTTTCAGGTTCACATTCCTCCCCTAGCAGGGGTTCTTCTCATCTTTCAGTCGCCCTACTTAGTTCACTATCGGTCATCAGAGAGTATTTAGCCTTACGGGATGGTCCCCGTAGATTCAGTCGGGGTTTCACGTGACCCGACCTACTCAGGTACCTTCCGGGAGACGGTGCTATTGTCGCGTACGGGGCTGTCACCCGCTGTGGCCGGCCTTTCCATGCCGTTCCGCTAACAGACCGCTTTGTAACTCCCATGTGGAAGGCCCTACAACCCCGCAGAGGAAACCCCTGCGGTTTGGGCTGTTCCCGTTTCGCTCGCCGCTACTTAGGGAATCGATTTTTCTTTCTATTCCTCCGGTTACTGAGATGTTTCAGTTCGCCGGGTTGGCCGCACGACACCTATGTATTCAGTGCCGGCTAATTCGGGTACCCCGGGATTGACGCTCGTTTGTCAGCTCCCCCGGGCTTTTCGCAGACTTCCACGCCCTTCGTCGCCTTCTGATGCCAAGACATCCCCCATGCGCCCTTAATAGCTTGACCACAAATATCCAATGCTCTTGGATATCTGCTCTACAAGCAGTTTTGCGCTCATCGTTTCCAAGCCACACAGATCTGCACCTGTGCGGCATTCCTTTCCGAAGATGCCATCTACACGCTGCAACCAAATTGTCAAAGATCAAGCGGCAACCCTTTCGAGTCACCATTCCCTTTACGGGAGCCACGAAATTTAGCAGCCGAGCAATTCGTTGTCAACGACCAGAAGAAAGATTTTCGCTTTTTTCTGTTTCCGCTCGGCTGGCTCCGGTAACCGCTGTTTATCGGCTCGTCCGGAACCAAGCTTGAATTCATTGGCGTGGGTCATTCTACAGATTGGCGTCCGCATAGCAATGGGCTAGTTCAAGTTTTCGCCAATCCAAATCGAAAATCGACCGGATCGCCGCCGCTCGCGCCGCCAAGCTCGCCGGATATTCGGCCGGCGGATTGGATCGCATCCTGCTATTCACAAAGGAGTTATGACAATCGATCGCCTTCGGATTCAGACTCGGTTTCGAAACTCAACCCGGCGGCTGAATTTTCGTTTTTTGTCAGGCACTTTCGCTTTTGACGCAGCGAAAATGTCAGAACGGGACCCGATCACGAGCTTAAGATCTCGATTCCCCACGGAGCCGCAAACCCCTAACGGGGCCAGGTGAAGAACTTGCCTCTCGCAGATATTCAAGTCAGTAGCCATCTTGCCGTCGTCCCGCTTCTGCCTGCGAGTCTGCCAAATTGACGAACCGTGCCGAAGGCCCGATACTGGGTCATCGTCACCGTCGTTCTGCGTAAAAAGGCCCGGAGCTTTTTCAAGGGTCTGCGCGCCCGATTGACTGCGATGGCGTTGTTGCAACTCTTACACCGAGACCTAAACCATGAATGCTCGTTCGCCTCAGGCGGGTAGAATCCTCGCCCGGCATTTCGTTGCTTACTTGCTGCACGGAGTTGCGGCACTGATTCTCATCAGTGCGTCTGCCGGATTCTCAATCGCTGCTGAAAGAAGCGGAACCAATTCGAAGCCTGGCCGTGTACCGAACATCGTGCTAATCCTTGCAGACGACCTCGGCTACGGCAGCGTGGGGTGTTACGGTGCGGATCAACGACTGATCCAAACGCCGAACATCGACCGCCTGGCCGAGGAAGGGCGGCGATTCACGGATGCGAATACGACCTCGTCGGTGTGCACGCCGACCCGCTACTCGGTGCTCACCGGCCGCTACTGTTGGCGCACGTCGCTGACGCATGAAGTGTTGGGCGTCTTTTCGCCGCTGCATATCGAGCCCGCGCGGCTGAACATGGCGTCGCTGCTGCGACGGCACGGCTATCGCACGGCGGCGATCGGCAAATGGCACCTGGGCTACGGCGGCGCGGGGGACTCGCTGCTGTTCCGCACGGACTATACCGCCGAGTTGTCGCCGGGACCGCTGGACCTCGGTTTCGATTACCACTTTGCGGTGCCCGCGAATCACGGTGACCTCACGGGCGTGTACGTCGAAAACCGCTTCGTCTACGGCCTGCGCAGCGGTAAGATCCCCGCCGATTCGACGCGGTCCCGCCCCGCCGCGGACGATCCGAACTTCCAGTCCACCTATACGGCAGAGGACATGGAAAACTCCCGCGCACAGATCCTCGATCTGGACGCCCCGCGCCGCAAGAACGAACGCGTGATGGCCACCTTGACGGACAAAGCCGTCGCGTGGCTCGCCCAACAACCTCAAGACCGGCCCTTCTTTTTGTATTTCACTCCCGTGGCCGTGCATAACCCGATCACGCCCGACCGAGACCTGGCCGGCAAGAGCGGCGCCGGTTTATACGGCGACTGGATTGCCGAATTGGATCGTAGCACCGGTCGCATTCTCGATGCGCTGGACCGGCTGGATATGGCCCAGGAGACGCTCGTCATCTTCACCAGCGACAACGGGGGCGTGGTCCGGCCGGAGAACACGACCAGCCTCCAAACGCAGGCTTACCGGGCGGGCTTGCTGGTCAACGGCAGCCTTCGCGGCAGCAAGCATTCCATTTGGGAAGGCGGTTTCAAGGTACCGTTTCTCGCCCGCTGGCCGGGCAGAGTTCCCGCCGGCACCACCTGCGGCGAGATGATCAGTCTGGTCGATCTGCTCGCCACGACGGCGGCCATCGTCGGCGCCCCACTGCCCGCGGCGGACGAAGCTGCCGAGGACGGTTTCAACGTGCTGCCGGCGTTGCTCGGCACGAGTGGCGCCAAGCCCGCCCGCAACGACATGATCGTCCACAGCGCCGATGGCGTCTTCGCCATCCGCAAGGGAGCCTGGAAATGGATCGAAGGCGTTCCGGTCGACGCCATCAAGCCGGGCGCCCGCAAAACCCGCGCGGCGGAACATCAAGCTCAGCTGTACAATCTGCACGACGATCCGGCCGAAACCCGCGACGTGAGTGTCGAACACCCCGCGGTCGTCCTGGAGCTGAGCGCGCTGCTCGAACGTTATCGAGAGGGCCCTTACAGCCGCGAATTGCCGCCGGTGATTACGAAACCCAAGCTACCCGCCGCCATCCTGCCGCCGCCGGATGGCGCGGTCGTGATGCAAGAGTCGTTCAGCGCCCTGCCTGCCAGCCCTTGGGCTGCCCTCCGCGGCGTATGGACGGCGCAGGACGAATCCGTGTGGGGCGTTCCAGCGCGAGGCGATCCGCAACCGGCGACACTCCGCGGCCCGCTGCCGATCACCGACGGCACGCTGCAATACGACATCCAATTCGGCCAGGCCGGCCGTCACTCGTTACGGATCCACACGGCGGGCAACAAGCACTCCTTTCGCATCGTCGTATCGCCCTCCCAAATCGAGATCACAAAGAATCCGAGCGCCGGAGAAGGCCAAAACCAAACGATGCCGCTTGCCCGCGAGCGAGTCCAATTGAAACGCGGCGCGTGGTACACGCTGCGCGTCACTTTTCATGGCCACCAGGCTGTCGCACAGATCGCCGGCGTGATCGCCAAGGCCACCCATCCGATTTTGGGCGAGGCGAAAGAACAGATGAACCTGTTGGTGTTCGAAGGCGACGCCGGCTTTCGCAAGCTGACGGCCGTGCGGTAATATCCACGCATCAAGTGCTCGGACAGCACGGCGACGCTACAGCCATTCGCGGAACAAGCGAACAGCTATTCAGGATGCAACATGCCAGCCATTTTCGAATACCGCCTGACGGTTTCCCCGGAAGCGATCGACGGCCAGGGCCACGTCAACAATCTGGAATATGTACGGTGGATGCAGGAGGCGGCGGTCGCGCACTCGATCGCGCAGGGCTGGACCGCTGCACGATACCGGGAACTCGGCGCGGGCTGGGTCGCACGCTCGCACTGGATCGAATACCTGCAACCGGCATTCGCGGGCGACGCGGTCGTCGTCTACACCTGGGTCGCCGATTTCCGCAAGATCCGTTCGTTGCGGAAGTACAAGATGGTGCGGACCGCCGACCAAACCGTCCTGGCTGTCGCGGAAACCGATTGGGCTTTCATCGCCTTCGAGCCCCGCACACCCCGCCGGATTCCGCCCGAAGTCGGGTCCGCATTCATCGTCGTACCGGCCGACCAGGAACCATGAGCCACGGCGATACATCCGAATAGGTGGGGCGCACGAAGTCGGCTGCACAAAGCAATGCCCAGTCGGAGTTGGAACTGGAAGTGAATGCGTCCAAAATCGAGAAGGACTTTGAACGCCGTTCGTCGTAGCCCGGCGGCGAATAGTTTTGCTCGAACGCAGGCTGCGATCAAGGCTGCGGCGAACGCTCGGCTTGATACGCGTCCCACCAGGCTCGGATCGTCTCCGGCGTCTGTCGGCCTTCGTGAATCCACAAGCGGTAGCGAAGCACCAACGGTTTTTCTTTGGAAATCGTGTACCGTGCATCGGCCGCGGGAAAGGTGGGCTGGATCCAGGACAGGTTTGGATATTGAACCCAATCGCCTGGATAAGCCGGGTTCTGGGGGTGCTGCAAAATGGTGAAACCGATCACATTCTGTCCGCCGCGGGGCGTACCGCTGCGCTGTGCCCACGCGCGGCGAGGCGTTGCGGCGGCGGGATCCGTAAAGGTCTCGATCTGTTGGTCCGGGGCCGCCGAGAGCCGCACGTTCAGGCCGCCGTACTGATTGGTGCCGCGGCGCGCGACCAGCACGTCGGCATCCAAGGCCGTAAAGCTGAACTGCAGGTCGATCGCCCGCCCGGCTGGCGTTTTCCGCCGGGCGCACACCGTGGCCTGCTCGCGGACGATCGGCGTGCCGTCGTCCCATTGCCACTGGTTTTCCGCGACGATCTGGACGAAGTCTGTTCCTTCTTCGACTCGGATCTGCCCTGTCGGCCTGGCGAACACCGCCTGTAGCGCGTGCAAATCGCCGCGCCGGCCTTGCCAATCCACCTCCGGCCACGCCCAGTAAATACCGCGATGATGCGGATGATCGGGACTCCAATCCTCCGTGAGGACCTCACCCTGGGGGCCGTACAGCGGGTGGAGATAGTCGGAGCGAGCGACGGCGTACTTGCGGCTCGCCGCGCTGATGCGGTCCTTGATTTCCGGCGGTTCGGACACCGGATGGTAGTTGTAGCGCAGTACCGGCGTGTCACCGTCCACAATCTCCCAAGGGCCAAGGTCGCCCAATTTGCGAACTGTCAGCAGGTGCTGCTCGGCGGCAGCCGTCGGCGGCGGCCCCCACAGCGGCATTGCAGCCAACGCTGTAACCAGAGTGACGGCAGTGGCTTTGATGAAACAAGCCGGAAGCGAAGAAGGCATGGTGGATCTCCTGGAGAACGGGGTACCCTCGGATTGCAGCCGTTGAACCGGGTTCAGGTTAGCGTGACCGCAACGGGCGATCAACAGGGCGGCGAGGTGGGTGAGAGTGTGTTCTATGATTATGGAACGCTGCCCATTCGATTGAGGCTTCTGTTGTCTTCCCGCTCGCCATTAGCGTTCATCAGCGTTCATCAGCGGTTCTCGTCCACTACCGCAGCCGCCCGGTCTTTCCGAAGACAGGAATGGCCGCTAATCGACGCTAATGAACGCTCATGAAGTTTCCAAAACCACGTCGATGGTGACCGTAAAGAGTCCGTAAGAACCGGCCATCGCGGGCCGAGCCGGTGTTTAGGTCTGGACAATCGTGCTGCGCCGCTTACCCTAGAGTTATCGTGAAATTTCGTGTGCAATTACAATTGCAGAACTTTGACAGGTATTCCCATGCGCCCCGCAACGCCCCTTCTGACGCTCGCTGTTTTCATGTTGGTCTCGCCGGTTCCAGCCGCCGAACGGTTGACCTCGTTTGAGGTGGTCGCCCGCGACGTGTATCGCGTGACCGACGGAGCAAAAACGACCGGGACCACGGAGGCGGGGGAAGTGCTCACGGTCCTGGTGACGGATCAGGATAAGTACTGGGTCCAGTCGGCGCGCGGCATCAAGGGCTGGCTCGAACGCGGCGCCGTCGCGCGTTTGGCGGACGCCGAGGCGATCTATAGCCAATTGATCCGCGCCGAACCGCGGAATCCGGTGCATTACGAACGGCGAGCGCTGATTTGGCTACACAGCGGCCAGACGGACAAGCTGTTGGCCGATTACGACCGTGCGATACAATTAGGCTCCAAGAACCCGATGGTGTACGTGAATCGGGGCATCCAACTGGCGACGCAAGGCGAGTTCGACAAAGCGATCGCAGACTACGATGTGGCTCAGCGTCTGGGCGTGGCCGAGCCGTACCTCTTCGTCAATCGGGGCGTTGCCCAGCTGGCCGTGGGCCGCGCCGACAAGGCCGTCGAGGACTTTACGGCCGCGATCGAGCGCGGCGAGAAATCGGCTTCGATCTACTTGAACCGCGCGGCGGCGTACGCGGAGACTCACGAGGAGATTAAGGCCATCGACGATCTGGCCGAAGCGATCCGCCTGGAGCCCAAAAATGCAGCGGCTCACCACCAGCGGGGCATGGTCTGGCAGGCGATGGAGAATTGGGACAAGGCGCTGGCCGATTTCGAGCAAGCCCTACGACTGGATCCCAAGCACATCCCGTCGTTCAGCAGCCGCGGTTTTCTGTGGTTCCAACGGAAGGAACCGGGCAAGGCAATCGCCGATTTTGATCGAGTCATCCAGCTGAATCCCAAGGCTGCCGTCGCCTACAACAACCGCGGCTACAACCGGCAACTGCTTAAGAAGTACCAGGAAGCTTTGGCCGACTATGACGACGCCATCCGTCTGGCACCGAAGTACGTATTGGCGCACCAGAACAAGGCCTGGTTGCTGGCCACTTGTCCGGAAGCGTCGATCCGCGATGGCAAACAAGGCGTCGTGTCGGCACGGACTGCCTGCGAACTCGGACAGTGGAAGCACTGGCCGGACCTCAAAACGTTAGCCGCCGCGTATGCGGAAGCCGGCGACTTTGCCCAAGCCATCGAGTGGCAGACCAAAGTCCTGGAGATGGCTCCGGAGGACGAGCGGGCCGAAGAGCAGAAAGTCCTGGAGGCGTACCAAGCCAACGAGCCGTGGCGGGATATCCCGTGACGCACACAACGATCGCGCAGAATTGCTACTTTCTTACCGCATGGCCGAGTTTCTGTTCGACGCTGGCGACCTTGCCTTGCAGTTGGCCGCTGCGTCCCTGGCGGTAGTCGATCTTGACATTGCATGCGATACGGTCGCAATCGGCGGCCAAGACATCAAAGCAACGCCGAACCACGGCTAGCACTTGGTCAAGTTCGCCCTCCAGAGTCGTGCCCATCGCGGCACACTGATAGTCCAGTCCGCTGGCCTCGACGACTTCCAGGCACCGTGCGACGTAGGGACTAACGCTCTCGCCCTTGCCCAAGGGAAAGATGCTGAATTCGAGCAGAACCATGACACAACTCCGCGAGAAAACGGGGGTCAACACCTTCCCATTGTACATCCGGCCGGCGGTCCGGCCTACGAGGCTTTGGCTGCGACCAGACGAGCGGCTTCCTCGTCGGTCAACATCCCGCTGTAGATCCGCACATCGCTGATCTCGCCGTGGAAATTATTGGCCGGATTCTTCTCCCAGCGGTTCCAGCCTCCGATACGGAAACGGTACAGGTCCAGTTGCTGTCCCAGGCTCAAGCGTTCTCGGCTGGAGATCTTTCCATCGACGTAGAAGCGGACACTTCCGCCGTGGCGGGCGTCGCAGACCAGCACGACATGGTGCCACCGGCCGTCGGCCAGCGTGTCGCGAGCCTTGCAGTGCGTCCAGTTCCAATCGCCCGTATTGATGGCCACGTTCGGCACGCCGTCCGACCGCAAGCTGAAGTGCACCGCGCCGCGCTGACCTTCGTGGCAGAACAAGAGCGGGTTCCACTGGTTGCCGAGCGTGCCGGCTTTGACCCACAACGCGATCGAGACCGCATCGTGGACTCCCAGGGAGTCTGACTCGACGTAGCTGCGGCCGTCGAAACGACTTGCGCCGCGCCCGTCCAGACCTTGGCACTGGACCGTACCGACCGCGCTCGCGTGGCGATCTTCCCCCGACGCATCGGCGGCAGTGCCAGGCGTCGCATCGCCCAGGGGCCACCATGCCAGCAGCCGAGCGGGCAACGGTTCGAGCGGCGCGAGTGCCGGGAATTCAGGCGGGATGCCACAGGCGGACGCGAGCGTGGGCGCGGGTCGGAAGTCCGGTTGGCCTTGATACCGCAGATGCCGCCGGCCATAGTAGGATCCATAGTAGGGTGCGCCGCAGTCCAGCCACGTGACCAGCTGGATCCAATCCTCCCGGGGCAGTTGGACGTCGTAATGGCCCGCGCGGAGAAGCTTTACCAACGGGCTGCCGTGCGCGCCGTGAGCGTACGGCGGCACGGTTTCGGCATTCTGCATGGCATACGAGCCGCCGTTCCATTCTTGCACTCGGTGAACAAACGGGCCTTGCATCAAGCCCTCGTAGGAGCGGCTGAACAGCGTGGTCAGTTCGCCGCGCAAATCGGGAGGCGCTTTGGGGTCGCTGCCGTCGTGACAGCGGACGCAGTGCCGGTCCAGCATCGGCTGGACGTCGGACGGATAGTGCAGCGGGCGCGGCGCAGTTTCGCCCGGTTGAGCGATCGGCGGTGTGGGCGTTCGGCTCGAGGCCAGCGCGTGGCGCGACACGGGGGCTTGCCGGCGATGCTCGTGACAGCCGATGCACGATCGCTGCTCGCCCGCTTCGAAATTCACGAAGGTTCGCATCCGCTGCACGGCCATGAAATCCTCGTCCAGGGCCTGGAAGAACAGGTTCCGATGGGCGGGAACCTGGAAACAGGCCGAGCCGTCCGGCTCGACGGGTACGATGCCGTGCATGACGGCGATCCAGATGTGGCTGTTCCAGCTGACCACCAAGTGCCCGCCGAATCCGTCCGCTCCGCGGTCTTCGCCGCGGCATGGATCGACCTCCGCCGCCCACGGCTTGGGCACCTGTTCGAGCACCCGCAGATACTTGATCGACCCCGGCGGCACGCCGCCCAAGCCGCGATACACGTCGCTCAAGAAAACCGTCGCCAGCGGGGCGTCCTTGGGCGGCGCGGGCGGCGCCGGCGCCGCGGTGGGCAGGACGGGCGGAGTCCGGCGGGGCCGCAACGGCATCGGCTGCCAGCAGGAGATCTCCGGATCGTCGTAGATCGGAACGCGGTTGCCGAAAACGTCCAGCAGGTGGATGCCATACCCCGCTTGGTCATTGTACCGCCGGTCTGGATTGCACGAAACCAGGAAGAACTTGTCGGACAGCGGATAGGGATCGGAATAGAACGGGCCATAGATGTCCTCGCGCCACACGCCGTTGCGCAGCTGGTACAGGCCGCGCAGGTTCTGCGTCTTGACGTTGGGCGTCAGGCTGTGCATGGGCTCCAACGTGCGTTTTTCCTTGTTCAGGTCCAGCAGCAGCACTTGGCCGATCCCCAACGGCTCGTGACCGCACCCGATACAGACCGCCAATCGTGGATGGCCGGGCACTTGGCGAGCTTGCCAGAACACGCCCGGGTTGGCGACGTTGGCTCCGTAGAACTCTTCGCTGCCCGAGCCGTCCGGGCGCGTGATCCACAACGGCTGGACGGCGGCGATGCCCTTGTAGACGTATTCCCAGCGGTTGTACAGGATCCGCCCGTCTTCCAACATCGTCGGCGTGAATTCGCTGAGCGCCCCGTACGAAATCGGCCGCATCTCGCCGCCGTCGGCGTTCATGCGGAACAGGTTGGTACATGCCAGGTAATGATTCGGAGTGCAGAGCACGCCGCGCTCGCATCGCGTCGAGGCGAAACAGAAACCGCCGTCGGGCAGGTAACATGGGTGGACGTCGTCCGTCCAGAACTGGTATCCGAGCAAGCCGTAAAAGCCGTCGCCCGTGCTGGTCTTACCGTACATCTCGATCCGCCGCTGTTCGTCGGCCGGCGGCTGGGTGACTTGCCGCAAACCGCTGCCGTCCACGCCGACCTCCCACAGCCGAAAGCCTTCCCGCTCGGGACGACGGTAGCCGAACGCGATGCGCTGGGCGTCGAACGACAGATCGAATCGGTCGAACACGCCGCCGTCCAATTCCGGCACGATTTCCCGCACTTGGCCATCGGCCAGCGATAGCGCGCACAGATTGCCGCCCCAGCGGCTGATGTGCTGGAAATCGTCGTAATAATGTTTGCTGTTGTACGTGTAGCGTTTGACGAACAAGATTTCGCTGTCCCGCAGCAACGGATTGAGATCGACCAGCATGCGCCGCCGCAACACGGGCATTTCGGCCATCAGGCGGCGCGTCGGCTCGTCAGCCGGATCGAGTCGTCCGGCAGCCAACGCCGTCAGTTCGCGTTCGCATTCGTCCAACCGCTCGAGCAGCTCGCCAGCCGGATAGGTGTCCGCGTACAACCGCCCCAGTTCCCGGACGGCGGCCCGCAACCGGTCGACGTCGCGACACAGGGTGACCAGCACCGACGCCTTGACGCACAAATTGAGCCAGCGCGGATCGTTCCGGTCGGCTTGAGCCTGTCGCAGTTGATCGCGTTCCGCGCGGAGCAAATCGCCGTGATTGCCACAGTCGGTGGCCAGCTGTTCGATCAGCTGCTCTTCCCACTGGCTGCCTGGGGCAGCGAACCAACCCTGCGGGGCCAGCCAATCGGCGTGGACGAGATCCAACAGCGGGTTCTGGTCGGCAGGGAAATCCCGGCGGGCCTGTTCCCAGATCCGGGGTACGGGATTCGGAGCCGCCGAGAAGTAGAACGAGGGATCTTCGCCAAGCGTCAGACGGGCCAGCAACACATTTTCTCCCGCCGCCAGGTCCAGGTTCGCGAGAACTTGATCGACTCGCGTGCCGTCGACTTGATGACCGCATCCGTAGCGCCCGGAGACCAGGTGAGTACAGGAAGCGGCAGCCTGTCGTCCGTTGAGCCAAACGTCCAATTGATCCCCGCCGCCGATCCCGATGGTCAGCTGTGTCGGCTGTTTGGCCCGCACGGTGCGTGTGAGGTAGACCACGGCGCCTCCCGAGCCCGACAGGAACTTGACTGCCTTGCCGTCGACCAATTCGTTTTGCGGCATCCAGAGTACTCGGCCGTCAGCGTGCTTGGCATTCGGGTCGATAGCACCGGTTGGCTGGACGTGCTTCTCGGCATCCGCCGCCGGCAGCGATGCCGTGGCCAGCCAAGGGCTGAACTCGACCGCCGCGCGGGCCGCAGGCTGTTCTGTCAGCCACGCAGCATATCGCTGGCGAGCGGCCAGCAAAGTTTTCTGAAGGTCCTGGTCGCGCTGGTACAACGGTGCCAGAGGGGACGCCCCAGGGGACGCCGCAGAGCCGACGGCCGGTGGCAGCAGAACGCAGACGGTGACGAGCGTCAGCCAACGTATCATGGTACTCATGGTCGCAATGTCTCCTCGATCAGGTGTGCAACGCCGGCAGACGGTCTCAATCCGCTCGCGGCGATTGCACGCGGATTCGGAAGCCAGGCTGTCCGCCGATCGCAATTCGTTCTCCGCCGTTTGCCAGGATCACGCGCTCGCTCACTCGGAGAATCGTCTCGGCCTGTTCGGAGACCTTGGATTCCGGTGGCAGTTCCGGGCGGGTCTTATTCACGTAGCGGTCGGGCATTATGTATTGTGGCAACGATGCGATGTGCTGGAAACCCAGCCGATAGCCCAGCACCGCGCCGGTGGTCGCGGCGTTGCAATCGGCGTCGTGTCCCAACGCCATGGCGTACTGCAACGTGCGGTAGAAATCTCCGTTGCCGTACAGCAGCGCCAGGGCGACCATCCCGCCGTTGACAGGCGTCGAATTGCCGTTCCACTTGCGTTCGACCAGCCACTTGTGGTGCAGCGTCTGCCTCGCCGTTTTCCAGTCTTGCGGGTGTTGCCGGTACAGGCGGCGGGCATCGGCCACGACCTCGGCCATCGCGCTGTCCGGGTCCACCGCATCGACGGCACGCGCCAAGGCTTCGTCCAGCGCGCCTTCGTGAAATGCCGACAGGCTGATCAAAGCCGTCCAGAACCGGGTCGCCTGCAGCGGCTCGCCCGAAACGGCGATCCGCGCATAGTGCAGGCCGATGTCGGCTGCCGTTTGAGGCATCACGGGAGCAAGGAATCCGTAGGATTCGACACAGAATTGGCCGGACAAGTTGTACGTGGCGTGCCGATTGTGTCTTGGGTCTCCGGTTGCCGGCGGAATCAGACCTTGGTCCATCAATTCGCGAGCCCGCTTGTTCGCCACCCAAATGCCTTGGTTCATGTTCGCCTTCCAGATTTCAACAATTCGAGGGTAGGGCAGCTTGATCGTCTGTTCCTTGTCCATGAACCAGAGATGGGGCCATTCGAAGTCATTGTCGTCGTCGGAGCGAGCCCCTTGCGGCAGGAACGTGAAATCCGGCAACGAATCTCGCGGATGCTCGTTGTACTTAAACTCGTGCGGCAACCCTTCCAGTCCGCCGATCAACATGCCCGTCCAACCGCCGTAAATGCGGTCGAACAGGGTCTCGCGAGTGATCTCGCAAGTGGTGGGATTCGGCGCGTCCGCGGCTTGTCCGGCGGAAGCGAGCGAAAGGAGGATGAAAGTCAAACATCGCGTCGCGGTTATGAATCGAGGCATTGCCCGGGCTCCTGGGGAGTTTGTTCTGTAGGATATTTGATAATTCGCAACCTGCGCGCACAAGACCCGTCTTGGCAATCGCTTGCAAACGGCTAAGAATTCGGTACCGTATGGGCGTGATGCAGAACCCGTGCTGCAGGCATCGCCGATATAAACTCAGAAACCGGTACCAACGTGACCTTTACACCTCCTTCTCCTTCGGAAAATCCGTGGCCCTTCCGCATTGCTTTCATGCTGGCGGCGGTTACGTTTCCGTTGATTTGGGTGGGCGGGTTGGTGACGACTTACGACGCGGGCATGTCGGTTCCGGACTGGCCCGGAACCTACGGCTACAATCTCCTCTTGTATCCGTTGGAGACTTGGATCGCGGGTCCTTGGGACTTGTTCATCGAGCATGGTCATCGGTTGTTGGGCGTGCTGTCGGGAATGCTGAACATCGCCCTGGTGTTCGCCGTATTTCGCTGGGACCAGCGGGTGTGGGTGCGATATTTCTCGGCGGGCGCGTTGGCAGCGGTGATTTTGCAGGGATGCCTGGGCGGCTTCCGCGTCTTGTTGGACGACCGCCAGCTGGCGATGATCCACGGATGTGCGGGGCCGGCGTTTTTTGCCATCTGTATGGCCTTGTGCGTAGTGACTTCGCGAACATGGAAGGAGTCGGCCGGCGCTGACGAAGCAATCCGAAGGGGAGCCGGCGCTGGCGGAAATGGCAAAGCGTGGCACCTCGCCAGTCTGCCCGCGCTGACGGTGGCGACGATAGCGGCCGCGTATCTTCAGCTGGTGATCGGCGCTTTGATGCGTCACATCCCCGTGACCGCTTCGCTCGATTTTTTTCGCTGGTCGGTTTACGCTCATTTGGCCGTCGGCGGACTCGTCGCCGTCTTGGCGCTTGCCGTCGCGTGGTGTGCGGGCCGCGGCCGAATTCGCCTGGCGGGTGTGCGCAAATTGGCCAACACGCTCGTGATATTGATCGTCTGTCAATTGGTTCTCGGTTGCGCCACGTGGGTCGTCAACTATTACTGGCCGGGCTGGGTTCCGGATTGGTCCTGGACGGCTCGTTACGCGGTGATCGAAGCCAAGGGGTGGCTGCAAACGATGGTGGTGACCGCGCACCAGGCGATGGGTTCTCTGATTATTGGCGTCTCGGTGTGGCTCATGTTGTGTGTACACAGGCGAGCGCATACGGCGTCCGAGTTGCGGACGGCTGGGGTGGCCTTGGCGGGAGGTGCAGCGGCATGAGTTCCTCGACGGTGATAGTCGGGCGGGTGGGAGCGGGATGGCCGGCTCGCGTGGCCGATTACGTTCAACTGAGCAAGCCTCGAATTGTGTTCATGGTGCTGACGGTGGTCGCCGCGTCGGCGCTGGTTGCCCGTTGGGGCCAGCCGGACGGCTGGCAAGTGGTGCATGCCCTGTTCGGCACTTTACTGGTAGCTGCCAGTGCCGGAGCGTTGAACCATCTGGGCGAGTGGCGGCGAGATGCGGTGATGCCGCGCACGGCGCGGCGACCGGTTCCAGCGGGACGTTTGAGCGGCGCGGAGGTGACGGTGTTTGCGGCCGTCTGCGCCGTTGTCGGGTTGGGATATCTGGCCCTCGTGGTCAATGGGATTGCCGCCGCTTGGGGCTTGGCGTGCTGGTTCTTGTACGTGGGGATTTACACGCCGCTAAAACCAGTGACGGCGGGCAATACCACAGTGGGCGCCGTTGCCGGCGCGCTGCCCGTGCTGATCGGCTGGTCGGCCGTCGGCGGCAGTTTGAATTTCGCTACCGACCCGCGCGGGCTCGCCCTGTTCCTGATTCTCTTCCTGTGGCAGTTTCCGCACTTCATGGCCATTGCGTGGATGTATCGTCACCAATACGCCACCGCGGGGTTGCGGATGCTGACCGTAGTCGATCCCAGCGGCCTGCACGCGGCGTTACAAGCTGTGACGACTTGCCTGGCGCTGCTGCCGGTCACCTTGGTGACGACGCTGCTGACGGCGGGTGACGGCCGCTGGTGGTATTTGGCCGCGACCCTGTTGCTGGGTACGGCCCAACTCGCCTGCGCTTTGCTTTTCCTGCGCCGGCGGAGCGAGCAGAACGCTCGACGGCTGTTGCGGGCCACCGTGTTGTACCTGCCTGCGTTGCTGCTGTGCCTAGTGGCGGCTACGATTAGTTGAACGGTCCTGGATCGGTGTTGTATGGACCGCTCTCGTATCGTTTGGGGGCTTTAGGCAAGTTGCCTGGGCATTTCGACTGGCGTTGAATTTGCCAGCGGGTCTTCGGTATTATTCGCGTCACCATGATTCGACACTTACGGTTGCGGTTCCGTCTGTTTCGGCGGCAGTTGCAAGCCTTTGTCATTTACCACGTGCTGCATGCAGACGACCCGCCGCAACGGTTGGCGCTGGGGATCGCCGTCGGTGTTTTCGTGGCGCTGACGCCAACGGTCGGCTTCCAGATGGCGTTGGCCGTGTTTTTCGCGTGGCTGCTGGGTGCCAACAAGGTGGTAGGTGTGCCCATTGTTTGGATCACGAACCCGGCGACGATGATTCCGATCTACTACTACTGCTATGTCGTCGGCAGGTTCATTCTTGGCTATGAACCTGTAAGAGCGCGTTGGTGGCGGGAACTGGCGAAACCGCCGGAAGGCTGGTGGGAGGGTCTCCTGTTCTACTGGCAACGATTCACGCAGATTGCCGTTCCGTTGTGGGTGGGCTGCCTGCTGGTAGCTACCATCCTGGGGTACATTTCCTATCGTATATCCCTGTCCACAATTTGCGTTTACCGGATGAAACGGTGGGGGTCGCTGATCCCGCCCTCTTCCGCTGCCAAGAAGCAGTTTCCCGCTCGCAGATTGCGGCGCCGGTGAGGAAACCAAATAACTGTCGGGGTTTCAATGTGGTCATCACGCTCCGCCGTGAGGCACTTCATTCCATTAGCCCGCAACGGCGCGCCTTCCAATATGCTGCCTGAAGATAGAAAATGCCGCAGCTCGAAACCTGGTCATAATCCAGCCGGGTGATGGCGCGCGTCAGGATCGCCTGTTGCTCGGCGGGGAACGCCGCCCCTTGGTCCACCAATTGCGACAGCGCGGCCTCGCCGCTTTCGCGGATGTTGTACCAAACCGGACGATACCGGCCCTTGGAACTCAGGCCTTCGCCTGAGCGCCAGTCGCTACAGGTCATGGTCAAGTCGAGTTTCGGCGCAGCTTGATCCGCACGGAGCGCGCGGGCTGCACAGCGCTGCGACACCATCGCCATGACTTCGCTCATTTGTTTCTGCACCGCCGGATCTTGCTCCAGCGACTTGAGCAGTTCCAGCGAGATCTGCATCTGCAACAGGGCGTAGGTGGGCTGCCATTCTTCCACGACGAACGACTGCTGGACCGCCGGCGCCAGGTATTTGCGGTACAGATCGAAGTATTCCTGCTTGCCCGTCGCGTCCCAGGCGGCGGCATAGATCATCGGTAGCCGTGCCGCTTCGTGCCCTTTGACGTTCCACATTCGGCTGATCCCGCGCGTATCGTGCGTGCCATCGGCCCGTAGCGAGTCGTAATCATTTTCCGGCGTAACATTTCGCGTCATCCGATCGGCGATCGCCGAAAGAATCTCTCCGATCGCCTGCTTGGTCGTGGAACCGCACAACGGACTGTGCAGGTAAAGCCAGAGACCATGAACGGCATGCGTGTACTGATCCCGCGAGGAATTCGGGTAGATCGACTTGAGGTCTTCGGGACAAACCCCGCGAGCCAGAAACCCCGGCACTCGGTGGACGGTGGCACAGAGTTGAATCCCCTGAAACACGGACTCGGCACGATCGCGCAGCGTCTCGTCGTTCGTGACCGCATATCGGTCGACGATTAACGAGAGCATGACTCCTGCGGAGATCATGCCATCCTCCATGCCCGTGCCGTAGCCGCACTCGTTGGGATCCTGGCGAGCGACTTCATGGGCGGTCGGCAGATGGGCCAGTTCACGGCCCGGCTCGTAGCTGCTCAAATAGTCATAGAACAGCTTCGTCTGCGGAAGATAGAACCGCTTCCACGAGACATCCCACGCCTGGTCCATGCACACCGCCGGCGATTTGGCCGGCAAGTTTTCCGCCGCAGCAGCGGCCGAGTCACGGCCTGCCCAAGCCAGCAGGCAGACAATCAGCATCATCTGGTTCAACTTCACCATTTCTAATCCTTAAGTCTAGCGGGCCGGCAATCTTTGCCGGTACTCGTCTTGGTAAAGCCCGATGTTTTCAAAGGGGATCGCCTCGAAGGACGGCAGCTCTTTCTGGATCCGCGCCTGCCAGCGCACCGAGAAGCCCTGGGCGGCTACATCGTCAAGGCCGAGGTCGATCGGCTTGTCCGCGGTGCCCGCAAGATTGGCAAAGCCTTTGAATTCGACCGGTTTCGCCATGTCCTTGACCGCTCCGGTCGTGTTCACGGCCAGATTGTCGGCAATCTCGAATTTATCGAGCAGCTTCCTCACGTTGCCGTCAAAGCTGCAGACCTGCTTGGCGCAGTCGACGAACACGTTGCGGCGAATCGTATTGCCAAGAGGTTGGCGCGGCTCCTCGTTCATAATCGCCGCCAGCCGCGGATACCGCGTGCTCCACGGCGGTTCGGTGTAATTGAGATGCTGGGCCTTGGCTTCCAGATGCCAACTGCGGTCCCCCGGATTGTTCCATTGTTTCCACGTCATGCCGCGCGCGTCGATGTGCAGCCCGATCGGGCAATCCACAACCAGGTTGTTTAAGACCGGGTTATCGCGGCCGCCGCCGATCATCATCGCCCGGCCCGCGCGGTAGAACACGTTTCCCTCCAGCGTGTCGCCGCTGTCGCAATCGTCCAGATAGATCCCCATCGTGTTCACGTGTTCGGCATGGCCGCTGCCGAGGTGATGAATGAAATTGTGCCGCAGCACATTGCCCTGACTCGTCCAGTCCCGGCCGGTGTAGAACGCGCCGGCATCCCCCGTCTCCATGACCACCCGATACACTTCGTTCCGTTCCAACAGATGCTCATTGCCGCCGTACAGGACGGCGTTGTGCGGCGCGTCGTGGATGCGGTTGTTGCGGGCGATCTGGCCGCAGCCGTTCACACCAATCCCGGGCGCGTAGGTGCGCTGGAAGATGCCGAAGTGGTGGATGTGGTTGTTCTCCGCGAGGTTTTTGGCCGGAGTTAACGACTTGCGATCTCCGCCGTTGAGCGAGATTCCCCCCCGGCCGATATGGAACACGTCACAGGAACGCACCGCACAGGCGGTTCCATCGAGCGAAATGCCGCCCCCAGCCAGGTTCGCCACCACACAGCCGATGATTTCCAAGTGCTCGGTGTTCCGGGCGAGGATCCCGTCGGCGTGGCCGTACTCGAAATTCAGTCCCACGAGCTTCACGTATTTGGCACCATTCACTTTGACGAGCGGTTCGGTCAAGGTCGCCAGCACGATTTCCGCCGTGGCCAGATCGCCGTCGGGGTAGAGGTAGAGCAGCTTGCGGGAGCGATCCAGATACCATTCGCCGGGAGCATCCAACTCCTCCAGCGCGTTCATGGCAAAGAAGCGGCGTTTGGCCGCACCCCAAGTGCCGGCGTTGATCCCGTAGGAGTGGGGCGCCGCCAGTGTGATGATCTTGTTTTCCGCGTCGTACGAGGCGATACGGATCACTTCGTCGCTCCAGTCATGCGTCCAGTAGCCGAGCAGCCAGACGCCCTCCGACAAGTTCCAGCGTGCGGGCCGCGGGTCGTCGAACACGAAAGAACCCGGATGAAGTTTCCGCAAGGCGGGATCCGCTGCCTCGGGCTTAGGCAGGCCGGTATCGACGGCCTTGGAGAAACCTGCCCACTCGGCATCGCTTGCGCCGGCGTTGGGCCAGCGCGCCAGCGTCATGGGGCGACGGTTCACGTACAGCCAGGGAGCCATCGGGGCTCCACGAAAGGCCGTTTTGAACTCAGGAAATACGCCGGGCACCTTGCCCGCGAGCTCGCACACGCGCACCTTGTCCCGCGCCGCCGCGTCCAAGCGTGACAGCACTGCCGCATCCGTCACGGGCTTGAACGAATCAGGCTCCAACGCCATCCCGCCCTGAATCCGCACCTTGCCGGCCGCGCGGGCTCGGTAGACGACCGGCGCTTCGGCCGTGCCGCTGTCCTCCGCAGCCAATTCCCAGGAGGCATTCAACGGGTAGACGCCCGATTCTACATAGACCGTTACGGCTTGACCGCTCTTCAGCGACCCTGCCTTGCGTTGCGCGCGGATCGCGTCACGCGCTTGCGTGAGCGTTTGATGGGGCCTCTGGCGACTGCCATCGCCGCCCCCTGCCGCATCCGCGGACACGTACACTTCGAGTTCGGCGGACGCATACGAAACCATTCCCAAGACGAGCCATAGCGATAAGCACTTCATCATGTTTCACCTTATGTTCTAACTGAACCCCGAGCCAAGCGCAAACCGTCAGCGACTGACCGTGCCGAACGTCCGGAGGATGGCCTCCAAGCAGGCGGTACCCGTCTGCCCTTCGGGCAACAGATAACACCCCTCGGTCCATTCGTTCCAGGCATTGATCAGCACGGCAAAGGGCTGATGGGAGTCTCGTTCGACGTGTTGTGCAACGTCACGCAAAAGTTGCTCGAACCGTTCGGGCGTGTTTCCGACCACGACCGGGCCATAGGGATACTCGTGCCTGCCGGATGTCGGCGCGACCGGAAACGGCCAAGGCACTTCCTTGGCGCAGCGCGGCGTGACATCCCATCCCGTCGTCACCACGGGCACATTCACCAGCGGGGCCGACGACGTCATCTTCTGCCAGTGATCCCGATGCGCTTGCATGAGATCCTCGTATTGCTCCGTGAGATTGGAGCCGACTTTCCCCGCGGAATTCACGTTGTAGCGGCTCGTGCTTTGAAACCCCGCTTCCTGGAGAATCGCCGCCGATTTTGGATCGGCCACCATCCCGTTCCAATGCATCGGCGGCAAGCCCGCCTGACGCAGGCGGCCATCCATTCGCTCCAGTACCTTGCGGGTTTCCTGCGGGCCGCCAAGCTGCTCGACGAACCTGGTGGCCTGGAAGATGCTGAAGAACAGGCGGTCTTCCACGCGCCAGTAGTTCGGCTGCCGGAAGTAGCGCTCCACACAGTAGTCCATCACGCGCTGCAGGTCGCGCGGCGAGTGACGCGAGGGCAGCCAGACGTTCCGCTCCTTGCCGAACTCCGGACAGAACTGGTCCTTGCGGTCGTGGTTGGCCCACATGAGCGCGAACTTCAAGCGATCGCGATTCTCCGCGCGAAGAAATCCCTGCTCCAGTGCCTCTTGCATGTTCTGGACGCCGCTGTACCAGTACCAGTCGAACAAGAAGACGTCGATCCCGTGGTCGGCCGCAAGATCGATCTCGCGCGCCGACCAGTGCGGATCGCTTTCGTCAAAATAGCCCCACGTGGGCTGCAGCGGCTGGTGGTGTCCGGGAAACCGGGGAACGGCTGCCTTCACACCTTCCCACTCGGTCCAACCTTCGCCCTTCCAGGCACTGCCATGGTCGTAGCTGTGCCAGTGCGGGTAATAGACGCACACGACGGTGGGCCGACGCTTGGGGGCGTCTTGCGCCGCATGCACACCCGTCGAATTGGCGAGCAGCGGCATGCTTGCGGCCAGTCCGACGACGCCTTTCTTGGAACATTCTAGGAATTCGCGGCGGTGGATGTTTTTCATGGGATGTTTTTCATGCGCGGTTGCGTTGACTGTGGCTCAAAAGGTTCGTTACACTATACCACGACCAGCGAGGCGGCGGCAGCCTTCCCGCGGATTGCGTCATGAATCAGCCGGGTTGGGCCGGCTCCTGCAAACCGGGCCCTTGATCGTCACGTGACGGCCCTGGTGGGAACCAGCCCTGCGCTTTTACGAGCACTCCTGTTTCCATTCCTCATAAAGGATTCCAACCTATGTCGAATTCTCGTCAAACAACGCGTCGTTACTTCCTTCGGGGCGTGGCAGCCGCAGGGGCCGCCAGCATCCTGCTCCCGTCGGCTAACCGAGCCCTCGGCTATCAGTCGCCCAACGAGCGTCCCGTCTTCGCGACGATCGGCCTTCGCAATCAGGGTTGGGCCATCACCTCGAAAACATTCAAGTTCGCCGATTTCGCCGCACTGGCCGACGTCGACTCGAAAGTTCTGGGGACCAACGTCGAACAAACGGCACAGAAGCAAGGCAAGAAACCGGACGCTTACAAAGACTATCGAGAAATCCTCGATCGGAAAGACATCGACGCGGTCATGGTCGCTACGCCCGACCACTGGCACACCAAAATCGTGATCGAAGCGATGCGTGCGGGAAAGGATGTGTATTGCGAAAAGCCCCTGACACTGACCATTGACGAAGGAAAGCTGATCGAGAAGGTCGTCAAAGAGACCGGGCGCGTGTTCCAGGTCGGCACCATGCAGCGGACCGAATGTGGGCATCGCTTCCTGCAAGCCGTCGCCCTGGTGAAACATGGACGCATCGGCACCGTCAAGAAGGTCACGTGCGGCATCGGCGGCATGCCGTCTTCGCCGGTTATTCCCGTGGCTCCCGTTCCCGAAGAACTCGATTGGGAATTCTGGCTCGGACCGGCGCCGAAAGTTCCTTACCGAGCGCTGCCCGAAATGCGAACGGGCTACGGCGGGGGCGTACCGCTGTACAGCAACGCGCACTACGCGTTCCGAAACTGGCACGAATACTCGGGCGGAAAACTGACGGACTGGGGCGCCCATCACGTCGACATCGCCTGCTGGGCGATCGGCTCCGACGACACGGGACCCAGCAAAGTCACGCCGGTGGAATATACGTTGGCGTGCGAGTACAAGGATGGACATCCCGTGGTCGACGACCGGTACAACATCGCGACCAGCTTCACACTCCGGGCTGATATGCCTAACGACGTCGAGATGATTATCGAGAGTCAGGGCGACAACGGCATTCTATTTGAGGGCACCGAAGGGCGGTTCTTCGTCAACCGCGGCCGGATCTCCGGGAAACCGGTCGACGATCTAAAGGACAATCCGCTGCCGGAGGGAGCGATCGAGGAAGTGTATGGCGGACCGATCAGCGAGAACCATAGCGCGAACTTCATCGAGTGCATCAAGTCGCGAAAGCAACCCATTTCCGACGTCTGGACGCATAACCGCATGCTTGAAATTTGCCACCTCGCAAACATCGCCATGCGTCTGGGTCGAGAAATCAACTGGGATCCGGTCAAGCGCGAGATCGTCGGCGACGCCCAGGCGAACGCGTTCCTGGCCCGGGAAAGCCGCCAGGGCTACGAGATCGAGGTGTAGCGTTCGCCGGGCCACGCCTGTCAAGGTCGAATTTTCATGATAGCCGAGCCCCGCTTCGTTCGTGCCGAAGCGGCCCGTCGTAGCATGGCTCTCTGAGCCGTGCAGGGCGGGGCTTGTGTGAATCGGCATCGCCGGCTGACGCCCTCCGAGGACGAACGTCTTGCTGCGGGCGGGGCGTGTTCCGCACGGCTCGGAGAGCCATGCTACGGGGCGGCGGCATCTTCGTAGCAATGGCTCTCTGAGCCGTGCAGGGCGGGGCTTGTGAATCGGCATCGCTGGCTGACGCCCTCGGAGGCCGAACGTCTTGCTGCGGGCGGGGCGTGTTCCGCACGGCTCGGAGAGCCATGCTACGGCGGAGGTGGACGTGGCGCGAAGGCGTCCAACCATTCGGCGGCGCGATACGTGTATGCCTCTGGTGGGAGATTCGCCGCCGCCGGATTGTGCGCGATGTACTCGCGAAATACCGCCAACTCCTCGCCGTCGCGCACGATCCGATCGTACGATTCCTGCTGGTAGAAACGCGGCTTGCCGTTCCGCCGCGCACTTGGCCGCACCGTCTTTGGCTGCTGCTGCAGCCAAAGGCCAATCTCCCGCGAACTCCATTTCTTGATCGATCCGAGCAACGCCTCCAATTCCCACCTGCTGGCCGGCAGAAGCAACGCGTGGCAGTGATTGGGCATGATCACGAAATCGCCCAACCACAAACGAGCGGCGTCAAAGAAGGCTAAGGCGTCGGCCAACATGATTCGCGGTTCCGCATACCGCAGCACGCAACGCTCAGCAGCTGCAGGCCGCCCCGCTGGTCGCTGATACTGGTCCTATCCGCGTTCCACTTCATGCCCGTGTTAGTGCAGCGAGCGGCGGCCACAAGCAGGATTTAGCCGGACGAAAAGTCTGTTATGCTACCAAATTGCGGCCGGTGCGCACCGTGGCCCAGACTGCCTTTGGGCGACCAGCGAACGACAGCCTGCCTTTTGAATTTGATACCTGGGCAATGAAATGAGCGAATATCAGTATTACGAGTTCCGGACGGTGGATCGATCGCTGACCTCGGAGGAGATTACTGAGTTGCAGAAGCTTTCCAGTCGTGCGGAGATTACGGCCACGAGCTTCACCAACACGTACTCATTCGGGGACTTCCGCGGCAATCCCGACCGGATGATGGAGCGGTATTTTGACGCCTTCGTCCATGTCGCTAATTGGGGAACGCGGCACTTTATGGTTCGGCTGCCGGTGCGCGGCGTCGACCTGCCGGCAATCGAGGCGTACGCAGGCGGCGGGCTGGCGTTTTGGATCAAGGGCGAATTCGTGATCCTTTCGTTCGGGTGCGATGACGAGGGCGACGGGGAGTGGGAGGACGGCGGGGAGTGGATGCCCGGACTGATCTCGCTGCGTGACGAACTGCTGAACGGCGATCTCCGCTCGTTGTACCTTGGCTGGCTGAGTGGGCTTTATGGCGATGTCGACGAGGATGAGCCGGAACCGCCTGTGCCCGCGGGACTGCGGACGCTCACAGCCGCGCAAGATGATCTCGTCGCCTTCCTGCGAATTGACCGCAATCTGCTGGAAGCCGCAAACGAACGAAGTGTAGATCGTACGGAAACCGTCTCCTCGCAAGCACAGCTCGCCGAATGGCTCCGGTCGCGGCGGGCGGAGGAAAAGGAGGCTTGGCTGTTGGAACTGCTCGGCCATTCCGCGCAGGCGACCCGATCCGAGATTCTGTTGCAGTTCCGCCAATCGCGGCGGGCGGCGCGTGGCGAGCCGGTGGCGGAAAGCACGCCGCCGCGCACCTGCCAGGAGCTGCGCGACGCGGCAGAAGCCCGGACGCAAGAGGCCGAACACCGCCGCGCGGCGGAGACTGCCGCCAGGAAAGCGAAGGAGGCCGAACAAGCCGCGAAGCTGAGGAACCTGGAACTGGACCGATTGTCGCGAAGAATCGACGCCGCGTGGGAGGTAGTCGACCGGAAAGTCTCGACGAAGCAGACGCACCAATACGTCCTGGCGGTCAAGGAACTGACCGACCTGCGCGACCTCGCGACGCGGGACGGGCACGTCGCGCAGTTCGATGCCCGTCTGCTGGACCTCGTTCGCCGGCACGAGAGGAAGAGTGCCTTCGCCGAACGCCTGCGAAAGGCCGGTTTGACGACTTGACCGGCTCCGGCGACGATCGGCTCGGTCCGGGCGTGTGAATCACGAACCGTCCGGCTCCAGCGCCGACGCCTGATCGACAGGCAAAGCGTAGTACGCGCACTCGGCAAAGAAGAGCTCGGCCATGTTCAGTTTGGCGTAGTCATAGTGACAGATCGCTCGCCGCACCGGCTCGAAGCCATCGTGATACCCGGCCAGTGCGATCAACGCCGCGGCCGCCAGCGGGTTTCGCATCCGGCTCGCTTCGTAGTGCTTGCGTTCTCCCAGGATCTTTCGGTCGCCGGTGGAAGCCAGCCTCTCGGCGTCGGCCTGCGTTTTCTGAAGAAACCGATCCGGATACGCTTCGCGCCAGCGAGCATGGCCGAAGACCTTCGTGTCGCTGTTGTCGAAGGTTTTGTAAGCCTCGATGACCGCCAAGGCTCCGCGCGCATTGACGGTCAGCCCGGCGCGGTACTGTTCCCGGGCGTCTTCATCCGCCTCCCAATCGGCCAACCGTGCCAAACCTCCCTGCGAACTGACGTAGATCCATAGCTGTCCGTGGTCGATGTTCTTGATCTGCTCGCGATCGTGCGGGTAGCCCTCCGCGCAGATTTCAAGCCGCGTCTTGCCGCTCGTCCCGGAACGCTCCCGCATGGCCCTCTGATAACGCTCGAGCCAGACACGCTCACCGGTCACGTCGTGCATGGCCCGGAGGATGAACAGATACATGGCGGCCCCGTGATGCCGGAACATCTTGAAATCGCCGCGCGATTGGCCCGTGAATGCACCGTCACAGGGACACTTCCAGTCGGCCGCCTCCAGCGCCTCGGCCACTTCCTTCATCTTGTCCACGACGATCTTCCGTTGGTCCGCATCGGGAATGCCGCTGGTGGCATAGGCGTGCAGTCCGTAGAACCACGGGTGCGTCTGGTCCTGCGAGCCCATCGGATAGTGGCACTTGCCGTCCGTTCCCATGCCGCGCGCGATGAAGCCCGGCACGTCCGAGACGGACGCGCAGGCCAGGAGCCCCGTGGCCAGTCGCCGCGACTTTTCACGGTCAACCGCGGCCCCGCTACGACGAGCCCGGTGGCAGATGGCGGCCAGATAGGTGCCGGTGAACATCGGACCATTCTCGATCGGACTCCACCAGCCGATCGCGTTCGGCTTGCCCGCCGCGCACTCTTCCGGCGTGGGCAGCTCGCCGACGTAATCGTGAATGAGTCCGTCGGCGCCGATGAACTTGCTCCACAAGGCTGCGTGCGCCGACTCGACCGCACGGTCGAGTTCAACCTGCGTCGCACACTCCGTCGCCGGCGCCGAATCCTCGGCCGCACGGCCATACGGAATCGCCAAGGACGCCATCAGCACGAGCCGCACGAGATTTTTTCCGTTTCCCGTCGTTTTCATCTCGCCACAACCTTCTTTCTGCGAGTTCTCAGCAGGAATTATTTGGGCACGAATCAAGACCACGTAGGACGTCTTGTCAAAACAGCACCCACTCGGGAGCAGATACAAGGCCGATGTCAGGCCGGGGTTCGGGCGGCGGAACCCAGAATTCCTTCTTCCAAGCGGCGGCGGGATTCTTCCAATCGCCGAACAGGGGCGCCACCGAGGTCCAGACGCTGATTTTCAGCTCGGCTCTTGTTCCTCTGAGGTCAGCGGGAATCGTCCACTCGAAAGGAGCCCAAGCACGCTCGCCCATCGCCTGTCCGTCCAGTGAGACCGCCGTGTACAGCCCGCCCGTGTTGATCCGCAGCTTGACGTCGCCCGCGTGCGACGGGACATCCACTTGCGCCGTGTAGGTCACTTGCCCCGCGAAATCGGCGAGGCCGTGCGTCCACAGCGCACCGGCGCCAACAGCTCTTGGCAAGGCTTTGATCGCGCCGCTGTCGATCGCAAAATCGCCCGCGACCCAGGCGACCGGCAGGAAGTAATTGGTGTCGCTGCCGCCGGCCTCGATGGCCAGTACGTGCTGTCCGACTTCCAGCCGAAACGGCTCGGTCTGCCGATACAACCCGTTGAGTCCTGGCCGCAGGGAGTTACACGGCTGATCCGCCCTCACGGGCTTGCCGTCCAGCGTCAGCTTGCTCGGCGCGGGATGGTTGCGCACCACGATCCGCGCGGCCGCGACCGGTTGATCGACCACGATTTGTGCCGTGTTGTTCGTGCCGAACGCCACCCGATGCGTATTGCAGGCGCTGAGAGCGATTTCGAACGCGGTGTCCGCAGGGATGGAACGAATCGCGACGGGTGACTCGGGGATCGCCGCTTGGCCTTCGAATCGAAACACGCCTCGGGCTGGCAACTCGAACGCGACCGGTTCGCCGTCTCGCCGCATCAGACGCAGTCTCCCGTGGTCTCTGGCCGTCAGGCCCAGCACCACGACGCTGCCGTCTCGATAGTGACGCAGCAACACGTCCTCGACCGGTTTGCCGTCCGCCGTCTCGACCCACACGGCGGGCGGACAGACGGTCTTGGCGAAAGCGGCAGCCTCATCGGGTGACGAGAACGTGTTGCCGGATCGCTCCTCCCTCAACGCCGGACCTTCGAAGGCAAACACCAGCGGCTTGTCACACGGCTCGTCCTCTTCGTAAAGATCATACGTGAGTTGTGCCGCCGAGAAGTGGCGGAGCGTGGCGAGCAAAGCCGGCTGCGATTGGCGTTTCGCGGCCAGCCGGGCGGCTTCGCGCTGCGGATAGCGGATGGCGATCTCGCACCGCACCGGCTTGGACGCATCGCGGGCGGCAACCTGCGATTCGTCGCTCAACAGGCGGAAAGCGGGAAACCACGGCTGCATGCGCGTCAGGGGATTGAAATACGCCGACTTCTCCACGTTGCCCCGCGCATCGATCGGAGCGACGGCCAGCACGTAGTGATCGATCTTGTGCAGGGCGCAGAGCCAGATCATCTGACGGTGCGTTGCGTGCCGCATGTCGCTCGGCCCCAGCGCAAACAGCTCGACCAATCCGCCCCGCCCGCGCCGGCCGATGGCATGTTGCGCCACGGCCAACGTCAGCCATTCGATGTTCGCGGGATCGTAGCGTGTTCCGATCTCGTCCATGCCCGGCAGCGTCAGGCCCTTCAGCACATGCAGCGGCTTGCCGTTGTAGAGGGCGGAGTCACTCGTGCTGTTCTCGGCGATCATGTGCCCTGTCGAGAGCAGGCCCAGGCGGTCGCACCATGCGCGGATCGGATCGAAATAGGCTTTGCGAAACCGCTCCCCGAGCAGCCCGTAATAGACCGCCCACACTTCGTCCTTGGTCTTGTCAGCCAGGTATGCCTGGACATCCGCCCGCAGTTCCCGCCCGGTCGCCGCCTTGTACTCCGCCTCCGCGCCGTCGAAGCAGCGGAACAGCAGGTCCGGCTTGCGGTCGAGTTTCACCGGCGTGGGATGAGACGGCTCGTCCGTAAAGATGCCCGCGACGGTCGAGCCCAAATACGGGCCGAGATGCTGCTCGTACCGCTTGTGCGTCAACTCGATGAACCGCTCCATCGCCGGGAAGCTGTAGTTGTCGACCCAGCCGGGCGAATGGACGACATTCCAGTGGAACGTGCCGTCGGCGTGCTTGTAGACCGCGTACTGGCGAGACTCGAAATCGGCATTCTCCTCCGGCACCCGGCCCTTGCACGAGCCGCTGGGCCAGTTGTATTCGTCGTACAGCCAGATCGACATGCCCAGCCGCTGGGCGTGCTGGCAGAACCACTGGCACATCTGCAGCCACTCTTCGCCCAGATACTCATATTCCAGGCCGCTTCGAGCGTAGATCAGATACTGGTCGACTCCGACGGCTTTGTAGGCTTCCAACGTCTCCTTCACCGTCTGCTCGTCGGGCTTTCCCGTGATCGCCCCCATCGGAATCAGCGGACAACGCGGTTCCGCCGCCGTCGCAGTCATGGTGCACGTCGCTGCCAAGACAAACAGCAGGGCTATCGATTTCATTTCGATCTTCCTTCTCAAATCAGCGTTCGGCTACGACGGTTTGCTGGTCACCAACGGCCGAACGGTTCTCATGGTAGCGGCGTTCAGGCACCGCGAGTCCTGCTGGAAAACCCACAACTCATTTCCGCTTGGCGACCAAGTAGCCGAAGCCTTCGAGGTTCAGCAGGGGACCGCCGTCGTCAGTCTCCGCCTTTGCGCCATCGGCGATCAGCGTGCTGGAGGACCATTGGGTCGGTTCGGGAAAGGTGATGCGGACCTTGGTAGTGCGATCCGACAGATTCACCACGGACAGGATCTCCTCGCCGGACGCGCGGCGGAGAAAGGACAGGATCGAGTCGGGCTGATCGTTATCGAGCCAGACGACATCGCCGTGGGTCAGCGTCGGCTCGGCGCGGCGCATCGCGCACAATTGCTTGCAGAACGCCTGGCGCGCCTGGCCCGTGGGCATGTCGCCGCCGGCCCAGTCGATCGGCGACCGCCCGAAGATGCTGTGGCGGGCGGTGTCGGCCACTTCCTGCCCATTGTAGATCATCGGCACCCCGTCGAGTGTGAACAGCGCGACCAGCGTCGCGTTAACGCGGCGGGTTCCCCAGGCCTTCTCGATTCGGTTGTCGTAGGAATCGTTGGCGATATCGTGGTTGTCGATGAAGCGGACAAAGCGGGCTCCGCCGCGCGGGCGCTCGTCCCGCATTTTCTCCCAGTGAGCCCGGAACTTGGCGGCATTGTCCCACTTGAACCCCCAGCCGTAATCGAGGTCGAAGGCCTTGAGCTGATCCTCGCGGCGAGTGCCCTCGGCCAGCATACAGAGATCGGGCCGGATCTTTTCCAGACGCTCGCGCGCCGTTTCCCAAAAATCCAGCGGGATGCCGTCCGCCACGTCGCAGCGGAACCCGTCGGCGTCGAACTCGCGAACCCAATACTCCATGTTCTTCCACAGGTACTCGCGGAGTTCAGGATCGGCCAGATTCAAGGCCGGGAAGCCCCAAGCCGCGGTGGCCACCCGGCCCTCTGCGTCCCGTTTGACGAAGTTCGGATGTTCGGCCAGGAACACCGCGCTGGGGCCGCAGTGCAGGTAGACCATGTCCAGCAGCACGCGCATCCCCAGACGGTGCGCTTCGGCGATGAACGCTTTCAGGTCGTCGTCCGTTCCGTACTCCGGATCGACGTGATAATAGTCTTTCATCCGGTACGGATTCCGCGGGTTGTTCATCCCGGATTTCTTCTGCCGCGGGCTCCAACCCGCCATGTTCGGATCGTCGTCCGCTACAAAGACGGGACACAAGTAGATGATATCGAAGCCCAATTCGGCCACCTTGGGCAGCCGCGCGGTCGCGGCCGGGAGTGTGCCTTCGGGTGTGAACGCCCGAGGTTGAATCTGGTACATCACCCCGCGCGTCACCCACTCCGGCGACGGCCGGGCCTGGCGTTCGTCGAGCGGCGTCGGCTGCGCGGCGGACGTGCACGTTGCTAGCGCCAGCAGAGTGGCGATGCCAATCAGTGTCTTGTTCATCGTTCCGTCCTTTCGTACTGGGATTTCGATGCTCCCTTTCTAGCACCCGCAGAGCACCCGGTCGATGACCAATTCGCAGAATTGCAGACAAGAGTTTTAGCGAGGGGGATTCCGGCTGGACCGTAAAGTCGCCGTGTTCCGGGTCGACCAGCAGCGGGTCCGCAACGACCGAATGCGTGTCCGCCCCCGCCATCTGCCATGCCTCCCATTCGGTCGCCGGTTCCACTTCGTCCAGATGCAGGTCGTTCGTGGACAAAGCGCTTCGCATCCCGCAAGAATTCGATCACTGGGCGAAGGAAGGTGCATGGGCTAGAATCCACTCATGGGGAAAGCTTCGCCACGACCTCTGAGCCCAGCCACTCGGCGTGCCCGCCGCAACCGTGTTGTTCGCATCGCGCGGGCCTTGGGGTTTGTGGGACGCATTGAATACTGTCACGTTTACAGTCAGACGGGCGGCGCACAATACGGGCATGGTTGCTTGGTGGAACAGGATGTGCTGACCGTCTATGCCGAGGCGTTCGAGCGAGATGCCAATCCGGAAGACTTTTCACTCGTGTCGATACTCGCTCACGAGCGCGGCCATCAGTTGCTGGCACGCCACCCGCGGATCGCAAGCCGAATCGCGGGGCAAGTCTCCGCGGCGGGCGAAGAAATCCTCGCGTCATTGCTGGGGGCCATGCTTTGCGAGACCCTGGCCGATCGCGATGCCTTGGTTGCCAAGGCGACTGCGGAACTGTTGGACCGCGGCGTTACCGTGGATGTCGCGACGCAGCGTCTTCAGGAACTGTGGGATCTGTTGGAGGCACTCTTATGATCGGACCCAAGAAGCTAAGTACGATTCGTCACGAACTGGAACACGCGTTGGCGGCTACGGGAAAGGACCCGGTCCGCTGGCTGGAAGAGCGTATGACCGCACCGCGTCAGCAAAAAGCTGCGGATTCCGGCGGTAGCGAGGTCTTGGATTCCCTGCGGCGATTCCTGGAATCGCCGCCACGAGAAGAACAGCGAGAACAACGGGCCGGCGCAAAGAAGTAGTGTTCCGCATCCGAGCGTCGTGGTTCGATGCACGGCAAACGGCGACTGAGCTCGGGCGGACCGCTGAGCGCGCGATCACGACTTGTCTATGGGGACTGACTCCAGCCATTGCGGGTTTTCACGCACGCCCTCGGCTTCCTGAATCGGCCAGGTTGCGCGGGCGTCGTCCTGGTACGGGCCGATCTTGCGGAACGGAATCGGCTCGAAGCCGAGTTTCAGCGCGGGGGAGTCCGGCCGAAGCGTGAAGTCGCCGTGTTCTGGGTCGACCAGCAGCGGGTCTGCGACGACCGAATGCGTGTCCGCCCCTGCCATCTGCCATGCCTCCCACTCGGTCGCTGGTTCCACTTCGTCCAGCTGCAGGTCGCTGATCTCCGCCCAGCCCTGGCTGGAGTTGAACTGAAAATGGAGCGACAGCTCGGTCACGCGGGCGTCGTAATCGGCATCGCCTGGTTTGGGCAGGTGAAACACGGTCTGGCATGGGATCCCCTCGGTCGCCGTGGTGACGTCCGACATGTCGGAACGTTTTAGAAAGCCTCGCGTACCGAACGCCTTCCATAGGCCCTGGTTCTCGCAAACGAACCGGGCGACCAGTTCGCCGGTCGCGTCCTGGTGCCGTAATTGGAAGGTTAGCCGGTAGTGCTTGCCGGGCGCCAGCGCAAAGGGCACCGATCGGACGCAGGGGTTTCTGATATACTGCTTCTCTCGGTTGAACGCACCGGGCAGCCGCAGGGAATTCTTGCCCTCCCGCGTGACGATCTCGGCTTGAAGATCCGGGAAGGTCTTGTGGTACCAGTGCCAGTCAGCGGCCACGGTGCGGTCGGCCTCTGGGGCGATTTCTTCCGGCGCGAGACGGCGGGAAAAATCGGCGTTCGGGATCTTGTCGGTCAGGTCGGCGAGCGTCTTCTTGAATGCCTGCTTGCCCGTTTTCACCGGCTCCGTCCCGCCGTTCCAAACGACGTTGGAATCGATGGTGTTGTGCTGAAGGTTGACACCGTTTTCGCGGATGTAGCGCGAGTCCGGCTGGCTGGGATAATAGAAGATGTTCCGCGTGATGACGTTGCCCCGCATGACCGTGCCGTCGGGAAGGAACGGGTCCGCCGGCGAGACGTGCATGCCGCGCATGGCGGCCCACGCGGGATTGGTCATCAGCCGCTCGTAATCTTTGAGCATCTTCGGCTGGCGGTCGCGCAGAAAGACGCCGCTGGGGGAATCGCTCCAGGTTTGCAGCGACAGCTGGTGGGTCTTGCCCTGGGGACCGGCATTGTTGGCGAAGATGTTGTTGTAGATGTGGTTCTCCCGCGCGTTGTGCAGGTGCATAGCGCCGACCTGGCAGCGTTCGACGATGTTGCCGTAGACGTCGTTGCCGCAGCCGCTTTCATCCAGGTAAATGCCCCAGGCGAACACGAAGAACCGGCCGTGATTGTCGAACCCGATGCTGTCGGTGCAGTGGTTATAACGGATCGTATGCCACCCGCCGGTCCAGCCTCCGGTGTAGGTACATCCGGTATCCTCCATTTCCAAGTTGCAGTGGCGGATGCGGTTGTATTCCAGGGTGTTGAGCGCCCCGCCGTGAAAGATGCCGCAGCGCGGCATGTCGTGAATCAGATTGTGCGAGACGCGGATGCCGACGCCGCTGAGCATCACGCCGATGCCGTGACGGTTGAACTGTCCGACATGGTGGATGTAACAGTTGTCGACCGCGTGCTCGCAACGCTCCAGCTTGACTTTGTCGCCGCCGCTGACCGAGACGCCGTGCCCGCCGATGTTCCAGATGTCGCAGCCGCGGATCGTGCCGTGCGTGCCGCGGTCCAGGGAAACGGCGGAACCCTGAAAGTAGCCCACGTCGTGAATCGAACACTTTTCGACCAGTGCGTGGTCGCAATCGGCGAAGCGCAGGGCATCCTGCTCGGCGCAGGTCAGTTCGAGCCCTTGGACGCGGACGTGATGGGTCTTAACGAAGCTCATAATATGGTTGACCGTGGGCACGGTCACGACGTCCTTGCTTAGATCCGCGCCGGCGGGGGGAATCAGATACAGCTTCTGAGCTTCCACGTCCTGGAACCATTCGCCGGGAGCGTCCAGTTCCTCCCGCATGCCCATGACGCAGAAACGGTCTTCGGGGCGTGCCGCGTAGGCCATTTTCTGGGCGAGCGTGATGGTGCGGGTCGGGGGATCGTAGGCCGCGATCTTTTCGAAGCGGTTCCACCAGTTGTAGCGGGGAAAGATGCAGACTTCCCCGTCCTGTGGCCGCGACCACGCGCGTGCGTCTTTGGCCCTGAGCACCACGGTGTCGGTGCGTTCGCCTTCGATGTCCTGGTACATGGGCGGGCGGACGCCGTCCACGTAGGCCCAACCGCCCGAATACGGGAGGGTTGGCTCCTCGTTGGGATAGCGGGCCCAGGTCAGGCGTTTGCCGTTGAGATAAACTTGCCGGAAGGCGACCGTCGGCGTCAGCGGTTTCAGATCGGCCTCCAAGACATCCGAACGGCCGTTGAATGTGCTCTTTTTCCAGCCGGTGACGACCGCGCCGCCCACCAACAGCGGCCGCGCGTCCGGGGCCGTCGGATCGTGCCAGGCGAGGATGTTCAGGGGGGCTGCGGCGGTTCCGGAATCTTCCGGCTTGAACGCGACCGTCGTTCGGAGCATGTGTGTTCCGGGATGCACGAGAATGTTTATGGCCTCTTTCGGGTTGCCTTTACGAAGCGATTGCGCCAAGACCCGAGCTTTCTCCAATGTCTGAACGGGCGCATCCCGCATCCCCGCGTAATCGTCGGAGCCGGTCGGCGAGACATGAACATCGGCCGCCAGCGAAACGCCACAGAGCGGCACGAAGAGAAGCAAACGATAATAATGTCCCATGCGTCCTTTTCCCCCATGTCTGGTTCATGCCATGTCGTCCGCGAGAATTGCTTGCGTCGGCTGCGGCATGAAGTTCACGTACCACGATCCATGAAGTGCCAGCCGCACGCAGTTGATGCCGAATCGCGCAGCACGCCTGCAGCCGAAATACAGACTCTCCATCTCTTTCTCATTGCAACCCCCGATTCTAGCAGCACTGGATACACCGATCGATGACCGATTGGCGGAATTCGGGGGAGAGGTGGCGAAGGCCGCGGAGATCCGTGCCACTTGACCGCACCGCTACGAGTAATCGACAATCGGAAATACGAACCTGACACTCGAGTTGACATGGCGAAGGACCCATAGGAGGTTTGCGATTGAGATCTATCCCGGTCCTAAGGGGAACTATGTGCTGAACGCCGCGACGATCTTCTGGCCCCAAGGGCTGAGCATGCCGCCGGGGCACACGTTTCCCTGGTCGCACTGGAGCCGGCCCCACGGCCCGAATCCGCGCGTGCAGCAGATCACGCGCAATTTGCTGCAGCGGGCTGGCGGGCTGCCTGCCTGTCGTGAACTCACGCGAAACGCATCGGCGTGGACGTCGAACCTTTGATTTGGAGATGAACATGAATCGCGCTGAACTGAGCCGCAGAGGCTTTCTGGGAGCCTCGGTTTACGGAACGGTCCTGGCGGCGGGATCGCCGACTACGTTGGCGGCCATCGACACGGGCGGGGGGTTTCCCTGTTTACCGGAAGATGGCACGGTTCGGGACCGGATGTGGATTTGGGGAGGAGCGCCCGGCGCCACGAACGACGACTGGGGCCACGAGCCTTCGCGGATGACCGCCTCCGAGGCGGCCTTCTACATGGGCATCCCGAATCTGTTCCTGATCCGGCACAAGGGACGGCCGAAACTGGAAGAATATGACCAGTACGCGCTCGCTCTCAGCCCGTTGAAGCGCGTCGTGTGGGCCGTGGTCGAATCGGGTGGGGACACCGATCCGGAGCGACGGGATTACGTGCTGAAAATGCCCGCCCGTTTTCCGAATGTGGTGGGATTCATCATGGACGACTACTTCAAGAACGACGGGACCGCTCACCTGACGCTCGAACAACTTCAGGAACTCGAAACAAAGAGGCGGACGCCCGATGGCCGAACGTTGCCGTTGTACGTCGTGGTCTACACAGGTCAGCTGGACCTGCCGATCCAGGACCACTTGAAGCACTGCGACAAGATTACGTTCTGGACGTGGAAATCGGAGGACTTGGCGAACCTCGAGCGGAATTTCGAGCGGCTGGAGAAAATCGCGCCCCAGCATCCCAAGCTGCTGGGCTGCTACCTTTGGGACTTTGGAAACAAAGCGCCGATGCCGCTGGACCGCATGAAGCGTCAGACGGAGTACGGGTACCAGTTGCTCCAAGCAGGCAGGATCGAGGGCCTGATCTTTCTGGAACACGGCGTCTGCGACATCGGCCTGGACAGCGTGAAATGGACCAAGGAGTGGATCGCCAAGGTGGGCGAGCAACGGTTGGCCCGCTGAATAGAGAGTTCACGCGGACCGCGTCAGCGGAATGGCGGACGACCACCCGTCCGCCCGAACCGCCGACCAAAGGTCTGCCACGATACCGGAGACGCGATCCCCTCGACTTGCCCGGACGCCCTTGCTACACTCAGCCCAGTCGGCGGTACGGGTGTCTATCTTCTCACTTTCAGCCACTGGGCCTCGTTCGAGAATAAGTGAGCGGAATGGCGCTCGCCGCCGGTTCCTGATCATCCACAATACCGGCGGCGAGCGCCCAATGCCACTTACTTTGTAGCGGCACGGCGCGAGCCGTCCGGTATTACAGTCGGAAAACCGGGCGGCTAGCGCCGCTCCGCTAACAAAACCGCTCCCAAAATGATCCCAAAGTAAGCGGCATTGGGCGAGCGCCGTGCCGCTCACCTGTAACCTGACAGTTATTTTTCGAACGGTGCTTAACTGTCGTCATTCAGCAATGGAGGAAAGTCATGTCCACCCAGAAGCAGATCACGCGGCGACAAATGCTGGAGGCCGCGGCAGCCGGCGCATCGGGCGTCTTCATCGGAACGATCTTGCAGGGAGGCGAACAACCCGCGGGCCTGAATGCCGGCGCGGCCTCCGCGGACCCGCGGGTCCGAGGTCCGTTTCCGATTCTGTCGACGCCGTTCACGGCCTCGGGCGCGGTGGACTTCGACGTGCTGGCCAACCAGGCGCGCTTTGTCGATTGGTGCGGCTGTCCGGGCATGATCTGGCCGCAGTCGGGCGACAGCGTCGATCTGCTGACCATCGACGAAAAGCTCCAGGGCATGGAGGTCTTGGCCACGGCGGCTCGCGGCCTCCGCACGGCGCTGTGCCTGGGCGTGCAAGGCAAGGACACGGCCGAGATGCTCGTCTTTGCGAAACATGCCGAGAAGCTCGCGCCGGCGGCGATCATCTCGCGGCCGCCGGACTCGGGCCGGACGGAAGACGACATGCGTCAGTACTGGCACGCGCTGGCTGACGTCGCTCAGCGGCCCGTGATCATCCAAACCACCGGAGGCGTCGCGTACAAGGGGCCGGTGCCCTCGGTGCCGCTGCTGATCGAACTGGCCAAGGACCTTTCGCAGTTTGGCTATGTCAAGGAAGAAGCCGGTTCCGTCATCGCCCGTACGCGGGCCCTGGTTGCGGCCAAGCCGCCGATCCGCTGCGTGTTCAGCGCCCGCGGCGGATTGGGCTGGCTGTACGAGTCGCATCTGGGTACCGAAGGTCTGATCACCGAGCGCGCGGTCTACGCCGACGTCCTGACCCGCATCTGGGAACTGCAACAGAGCGGTTCGGATCCCGCGGCCTTGAGGGATGCGTACAGCAAGTTCCTGCTGATGACGAACCTGAGCGAGACGCATCCAGGCGGCGGATTGCGCGGTCCCCATTTGTATCTCTGGAAGAAACGCGGCGTGTTCCAGACGATGGTCTCCCGCCACTACGGCGTTGGCAACGCCATCCCCGCCTCGCCCATCTTCTCGGAGTTGAAGTTGACCGAGGAGGACATCGCCGAGATCGAGTTTCGATTTGAGGCGTTGAAGCCGTACCTCAAGCCGGGCTCGCCCAGCTTCGCTACGAGTCCGAAAGACGGCGGCTGAGGGCACGTATCCCGGATGCCAACAGGCGACACCCACTGGATCGTCCTTTGAGCCATCCCTGGTGTCGGTCGCTGCAGCAGATGTCATTTGACCCACGCGCGCGTGATTCACTCCCCCAGAACTGCTGCGACATTCGCATTCGCTAAAGCCAGAAGCCGTTCACTCGGGGTTTATCCTGTCGGAGTTGCTGGACCGCTGATAGACGCTAATGAACGCTGATAAAGAAAACAAAAAGCATCCATGACCAACGACCCCCCCTTCCGATATCAGCGTTCATCAGCGGTCCGTCCCTCCGCAGTCCGTTCATCAGCGGTTCGTTCCGGCGACACCGCTTGTTTCGCCGGGGTGAAATTGTGGAAAATGGCACGGCTCATTGTTTTGCAATATGCCAAGATACTAAAATAACGGCATGTTGGGCGGGATTCTTGTTTTAGCTGGTTGTAATAACGGGGACGAGGGCCGGAGCCAATCATGCGATCTGGGCGATTTGTAAAACAACCGGAAGCCTATCGGGCGTTTATCCCTGCGCCGCTACCGCCGGATCCACCCATTCAGATGGATGACGAGTTGCTGCGGCTGTTGTCGGGCGCCGACCGCAGCCTGGGCCGGCTGGACGGTGTGGCCTCCGTCCTGCCCAACCCCGACCTGTTCGTGGCGATGTACGTCCGGCACGAGGCGGTGCTCAGTTCCCAAATCGAAGGAACGCAAAGCACCTTGGAGGATGTGCTGGAATTCGAGGCCGACGCGCCCGGCGGCGAGCGTCCCAAGGACGTCGAGGAAGTGGTCAATTACGTGCGGGCGATGAACCATGGCCTGCGGCGTCTGGACGAGTTACCGGTTTGCCTGCGGCTGATCCGGGAAATCCACGCGGAGTTGCTTTCCGGGGTCCGCGGCTCGGAACGGACGCCGGGCGAGTTCCGCCGCAGCCAGAACTGGATCGGCCCGGCCGGTTGCACGCTACAGACGGCCACCTTCGTCCCGCCGCCCGTCCACGAGATGCATACGGCCCTGGACAACCTGGAGAAGTTTCTACACGGTGACCAGTTGCTGCCGCGGCTGATCCACTGCGGTCTGGTTCACGCCCAGTTCGAGACGATCCACCCGTTCCTGGACGGCAATGGGCGTGTCGGCCGCCTGCTGATCACCTACATCCTGTGTCAACAAGGCATCCTCGGGCGCCCGCTGTTGTACCTGAGCTACTATCTGAAGGCTCACCGCGCCGAGTATTACGATCGGCTGAATGCCGTCCGGCACGACGGAGCCTGGGAAGGTTGGCTCAAGTTTTTCCTGCGCGGTGTATACGAAGTCAGCCAGTTGGCCACTGGCACCGCGCGGGCCATTTTGCAGCTTCGTGAACAGCACCGGCAGGCGATCACCGAGTTGGGCGGAAGTGGCGGGACAGCCGTCAGGTTGCTCGACTATCTCTTCGAGCAGCCGATCGTCTCCGTCCGCATGGTGGAGAGGAGACTGGAGTGCGTCTACGTAACGGCGGCGAAACTGGTCGACCAGTTCGCGTCGCTGGGACTTCTGAAAGAGATTACCGGTCAGCAGCGGAACCGGCGTTACCGTTATGAACCTTACCTGGCGCTCTTCGATGCGCCGCCAATCGGGAATTGATCGAGCAAAACGCAACATGGGCAAAGTCACCGACGACCTTCGAACGGTCATCAGCGTCCAGTCCCCCTTGAAGTCGGGATTTAGGACCGCCTCTTGCAATCATACAATGACGGTTTTGGAGAACGCATGCGACTGAATTGGTATCTTCCCCCATTCCGCCGGAAAGGCGGATTGTCGGCGGAACAGCCTGGCTGGTTCCGCCGTGCGCTGAAGCGTCTCGGTCCCACGTGGCTTTCCTCGCCGCTGCGCCGGGTGGTACAGTCCGTGTGCCTGCTGGTGTTCCTGGGCTTGTTCTTCTACGTTTGCTGGCCCTACACGGCTCGGCCCACGCAGACTTGGGCCGGCTGGCTGCCGGTCGAGGTGAATGCGGACTCGGGCGCGGCGACCTTGGCCACGGATCAGCCCCCCGTGATCCCCTTGCGGACCGGGATGACCGTGCATGTCAGCGACGTGGGTGACGGCCTGTTCTACTTGGGAAGCTTCCGGGTGGAACGGGCCGAGGCGCTCGAGTTACAGCTGGCCCCGGCCCAGACGCTCGACCCCGTCCAATTGGACCAACTGGCGGCCAGCTTCGGCCCCTGGTCGCTGAGCGAACACGCCCCCGGCAGTTGGCCGTCGCATTATGCGGACAGCTTGCGAGAGAAGGAACGGCTCGCCGCCGAAACGTTCCTGATCCTCGATCCCCTGGTCAGTCTATCGACGGCCATCGCAGCGCGCAGCTGGGTTTGGTCGTTGACCGCGGCCGCGGCGATCCTGGCCCTGTGCGTGCTGGTGCCGCGCGGTTTTTGCGGCTACGTGTGTCCGCTGGGGACGTTGATCGACGTGTTTGATGCGGCGGTCGGCAAACGCCTCCGGCGATTTCGCGTCGGTGCCGACGGCTGGTGGGTGCATTTGAAATACTTCGTGCTGGCCGGCACGCTGGCGGCTTCGATGCTGGGCGTGCTCGTCTCGGGATATGTGGCGGCGATCCCCGTGCTGACACGGTTCTTGAACTTTGCGCTCAGTCCCCTGCAGATGGGCCTGACGCGCAGCTGGCACCAGGTGCCGGCGTGGGGCGCCGGGCACTGGCTGTCGCTGGGCCTGTTCGCGCTGGTGTTGGCTTTGGGCTTGCTGCGGCCTCGGTTCTGGTGCCGGTACGTGTGTCCCAGCGGCGCGCTGTTCTCGTTGGGCAACCTATTTCGGGCGACGGAGCGGAAAGTCGAATCGACGTGCATTGACTGCGGCAAGTGCATCCAAGCTTGCCCATTTGATGCGATCCAGCCCGACTTCAGCACGCGCCCGGCCGACTGTACCTGGTGCCAGACCTGCGGCGGCGTCTGCGCTCCGCAGGCGATCAAGTTCGTCACACGGTGGGACGGTACGGACCTAAAGGCAGCGGCGAATCCGCCGGCCGGCCAGCGGCCGATCGGTCGACGGGGGTTCTTGACGACGTCTGCCGGCGTGGCGGCCGGCGTGGCGGGCGGACTTGTCGGCGGTGCGTCGTTGGCATCGGTGACGCGAGCGTTGAAAGCGGCGGGAGACGGTCCGGACCGCTGGCTGCCCGTGCGTCCGCCGGGCAGCGTGCCGGAGCAAGCGTTCTTGCAATTATGCATCCGGTGCGGCGAGTGCTTCCAAGCGTGCCCGAACAACGTCCTGCAACCGCTGGGGTTCGCCCAGGGCCTGGACGGCCTCTGGACGCCGCATGTGATGGCCGACTGGTCGGGATGCGAACCGAGTTGCAGCAACTGCGGACAGGTCTGCCCGACGAGCGCGATCCGAGCGTTGCCGCTGGAGGAGAAGCGCGCCGCGCGCATGGGCTTGGCGGTCGTCGACCCGCAGACGTGCCTGCCGTTAGCGGGCCGCGAAGCGTGCCGCTTGTGTGTGGACGAATGCGTTGCGGCCGGTTATGATGCGATCGAGTTCTTGCGGGTGGGGACGGAGGTCGATGCGCTCGGGATGCCCGTCGAGGATTCCGGCTATCTCGCGCCGGTGGTCGTGCCGCACAAGTGTGTGGGCTGCGGATTGTGCCAGACCCGCTGCTATGCCATCAACCACAAGCAGAAAGGGCTGCTGCAGGAATCGGCCATCGTCGTCCGAGCCGGACCGGGGCGCGAGGATCGCTTGCCGCAGGGATCGTACCTGGCATTGCGAGCGGCCGAAGCGGCTCAGCGGGAGCAAAGGCGGCGCACCGTGCACGAGGCGGCTGGCACCACCGGCGGCTACCTGCCCAGCTTCTTGGAGTCCTCCGAAAACGAATCACCGTGAACGTTGCGAAAATCCTCAATACGAAAGGCAGCCTACGATGACACGACCACCGCAAGTGACTCGCCGCGAGTTCCTGGGTGCCACGGCCGCGACGGCCGGCGGAATGTCGACCTTCGGATCGCACCTGCGGGGCGCGGACGAAGCCGCTTCGCCGTCCGGCTCGACCGAGCATTTTTGGTACCGCCTGCAGCCGGCCGGTCCGTATGTGGACTCGCAACGCGACGCCAAGGCGTTCGGCTTCTCCGACGACACCGTGTACTTGTCGGAAGACAACGGTCGCACCTGGCCGCACCAGAAGGCATTTCCCGACGCCCGCCATATCACGTTCAGCCACATCGCGAAGAACGGAAACATCCTGTTCGGCACCCGGGCGAATCTCTACCTCAGCACGGACAACCTGAAGACCTGCGGCCCGATCACGGTGAAGAATCCCGACGGTTCCGATTACCTGCCCCACACGCCTCAAAACCCGGAGCTGCCCGGCTGGTACTT
>Ga0351889_10007_pt4 | contig 62957 bp, 57 predicted proteins | sample TotcelFGM3001M14_FD_206767 | JGI IMG/M metagenome (GOLD analysis project Ga0351889, IMG submission 206767) | Enriched cells from coal bed in the Powder River Basin, Montana, United States - Total cells FGM rep3 HSBNCT.FGM.300.1.M14 ...
CCTGATGGCGACGCGCGCGCCCTTGAGCGGCTGCGACGGGCCATATTCGGCGCGCGTCGCCATCAGGCCCGGCATTTCGGTCTCGGCGATGGCGATTTCCTTGCGGCCCCATTCCGACAGCGAAAGGTCGGTGACGGCGAAATCGTTAAAGTGATGTGCGGTCATGCGAAATCCTTCTGTTTCTCGTGCGGCTCGTCGGCTGTCATTCCCGACGCTTCGCATCGCGAAGCGAGGGTGTATCCGAGCAAAGCCGGCGTCTTCTCGGCCCTGGATTCCCGGTCAGGCCTGCGGCTGGCCGGGGACGACACGCCAAGCGAATGGCTCAACCGAATACGCGCCGCTGGTTTACGCCAGCGGCTCGGAGCGAGCCTATAGCAGGGGTGGGCGAGGAAAGCAATAAAGATATAAAGATGCGTTTATGTCAATTCCGGAACGCCGACGCCGGCGCCGTGACCTCCTCGGCGATGACCCTGAAGCTCGCGAGCGTGCACGGGCCAAATGAGGTCACCATCGCGACGTCGGTCGCATCTCGTCCGCGCGCAATCAGGATGCGCCCGATTCGCGGGGTGTTGTGGCGAGCGTCGAAGGTGTGCCAGCGGCCGCCGAGATAGACTTCGAACCAGGCGCTGAAATCCATCGCGGCGTCGTCCGGCGGCACGCCGATGTCTCCAAGATAGCCGGTGCAGTAACGCGCAGGAATATTCATGCAGCGGCACAAGGCGACGGCGAGATGGGCGAAGTCGCGGCACACGCCGCGTTGCTCTGCATTCGCGTCCCACGCTGTTCTTGTCGGGCTCGCATGCTGGTAATCGAAGGCGAGGCGATCATGGACATAGTCACAGATCGCCTGCGCCAGCGGCCAACCCTTCGGAACCTGACCGAAAAGCGACCACGCCAAATCCGACAGGCGATCGGTCTCGCAATAGCGGCTGCCGAGCAGATAGATCAGAACCTCCACCGGCAGGTCTTCGAGCGCATGCTGCTCGGCCTGCGCGGCGACTGGGTCGGGTTCGCCATTGTCCTGCACAAGAAAGTCCGAGGACATTGTCAGCCGGCCCACAGGCGCGCGGATGACGTGGCAGAAATTGCCGAAACTGTCGTGATAGGTGTTGGCGGGGATGGGCGGATCGAGGCGCATGCGATCGGCGGTCAGCACATCGGCGATGCGTGACGGATGAACGCTTAGCGTCAGAATCATCGGCGTCGGCTGCGGACAGTCATAGGTGATTTCGTAGCCGGCGCGAATCTTCATCGGGAAAGCCTCCTCTGCTCGAACAAGCGGAGCCGTCGCAAAGGTCCGGCATTATCCTCCCGCGCTCATGAGAGCGCCGCATTCGGCGTCCGCAGCAGCGGCGACTTTGACGGCGACCTTCATGGCGAGATGGTCGGACGCCGTCCCGATCCATGTTCCTTGCAGCGGAATCGCTTTCCTTGGCTCATCCACGACCGCGATGCGCACCAAATTTCGATTCCCGAACATGCCGCTCGAGGGATCGAAGTCAACCCAGCCAGGGCCGGCGATATAGGCCTGGACCCAGGCATGGGTGTTGCCCCCGACGTCGTCGTCGTCATCATCGTCAAGATGCAGATATCCGGAAACGAATCGCGCGGCGATTCCAAGCGACCGCAGCGCCGCGATCATCAGCGTCGCAAGGTCGCGACAACTCCCGCTCGCGAGCTCCAAAGTCTGCACCGGATCCTGCACGCCCTTCTCATGTCGCGATACATGCTTGAAGGTCCGGTTGATGGTCTGCGTCATCTCGACGAGAAGCTTGTGGGTGTCGGCCGATCCATCCTCACGCAGGAACGCGGCGGCCCAGCGATCGAGCCGGGGATGCTGCGACTGTGGCGTGAGGAAGCGCGCGAGATCGCGCCTCTCTGCTTCGCCGTAAGCAAACGGATGGCTCCGCGCAAAGTCCTCAATATCGGCTTCTTTGAAGTCGGTCGGCGCGTGGCGGAGACGCATGGTGCTTTCGACGCGAAGCTCCGAGGCGCGTTCCGCGAAACGGGCCGTCGCGACATGATTGCCGAAAATATCCCGCGTCCAGGAGATTTGGCTTGGCGCGGGCGTAATTTCGAGTTCGGACTCGAGCACGATCTGGTCGTCGTCGTCGCGCGGACGCAGCATCATCCGGTGCTCGCCGAAAGCGACAGGCTGCGCATAATGGTAAGTCGTGACGTGTCGGACGGTGAGAATCGGCATTGCGGTCCCGCGGTGATCCAAGTTGCGGATAATGCAAGTTCCGATAGCAGGCAATTTTCACGCCAGGAACAGGACTCGTTTATCGCTTTGCGCCGTCGCCGCTCCAACGAAGAGAACGCCCATGACTGGAACGCCATACAGACTGTTGGCGGCCGATGACCCGGCGCCGATCACGGTGCACAATGAAAACGGCCTCTCGCCGCTGCTGATCGTGGTCGATCACGCGGGCAATGCCCTCCCGCGCGCGCTCGGCCGGCTCGGCGTTCCGGAAAGCGAATTGGCGCGCCACATCGCCTGGGACATCGGCATCGCCGCGGTTTCCCGCTTCGTCGCGGACGCGCTGGGCGCCACTTTGCTGCAGCAGAACTATTCGCGCCTGGTCATCGACTGCAACCGCGCGCCGGGGTCACAGACGTCAATCCCCGAAATCAGCGAGCTTACCCAGATCCCTGGAAACGTCGGCTTGAGCGAAGGCCAGAAGGACGCGCGGCTGCGCGAGATTTTCCAGCCCTATCATGATCGGATCAAAACCGAGCTTGATCGGCGATGGCGGGAGGGCCGGCCGGCGGCGTTGATCGCGATGCATAGTTTTACGCCGGTCTACATGGGCGCGGCGCGGCCCTGGCATGCCGGCGTGCTGTACAATCGCGACGCGCGTTTCGCCGATCTGCTGATCGCGTCGCTCAGACGCGAAGACGGACTTATCGTCGGCGACAATGAGCCCTATAGCGTGACCGATGAGTCGGATTACACCATTCCGGTGCATGGCGAGCGACGCGGCCTGCTTCACGTCGAGGTCGAGATCCGACAGGACCTGATCGCCGGCGACAGCGGACAGCGCGCGTGGGGTTCGCTGCTCGCGCGTTTGCTGCCGCAGGCGTATCGAGAGCTGACGACGGCGTCGTCGCTGCGGCCCTAAAATTGGCGGCGCCTGAAAAGGAATTGACGCCGCTGGCTACGCCGGCAGCATGACCACCTTCGTCTTGACCGGCGTTCGCGAATAGAGGTCGAGCATGTCCTGACTGAGGAGGCCCGTACAGCCGCTCGTGATGCCCTGCCCGAGCGTATCGGGGTCGCTGGTGCTGTATATCGTGTAGACCGTGTAGACGCCGTTTTTATAGAGATACAGCACGCGGGCGCCGAGCGGATTCTCCAGACCTCCCGGCATGCCGCCGGCATATTTGCGCGCCTCTGGCTGGCGCGCGATCATCTCCTTGGGCGGCGTCCAGGTGGGCCACTCGGCCTTGCGCCCGACATAGACTTCACCGCTCCACAGGAACCCGGGGCGGCTGACATTGGCGCCATAGCGGGTGGCCATTCCGTCGCCTTCGATGCGGTAAAGATGGAATTTGCCAGGATCGACGATGATCGTGCCGGGCGCTTCCTTGCTGTCGTAGCGCACTTTCTGGCGGAAATATTTCGGATCGACCCTGCTGATATCGACCGCCGGGATCGCGAATTTGTCGTTGGGCACCGGCCCGTAAAGCTTCGCCGCTTCGGCGCGCATCAAGTCGTCGGACGACACGCAACCGGCGAGCCCGGCCGCGCCGAGACCGGCGGCGGAGCCGACCAGAAACGAACGGCGGTTGAGACGTCCCGACCGAAGCCCAAGCGGAGCTTCCTCGTTTCTTTCGCCGGCATCGGCGATCCCATCGTCCATGATCATGATTTTGGAGTTCCCATGTCCTGTTGCCGACCAGAGAATGCTCCGGCCTAAACCCGCCGAACGTCTTTGCTGAGCCGAGACCTTGCCATCACTTGCTTTTCGGAATGTAAAGACTGTCGCCTTTGACCGGCAATTTCGGTCATTCTGTGGCGGTGTTCGCCAATGGCGATAGGCGGTCGTATGAGCGCTCACCAATACAGTTGGATTGTCACTGGGTTAGCCTGCTCGGGCTGAATCGGGCGATAACGCGCTCGCCCTTTCCGAGCAATCCGACGTGCGATCGAAGGCCGGCGGCATTGTGCTGTCGCCGGCGCGCCCGCGCCGCGAATCGACACAAGCTTGCGACGAGCCGCTCTCCTCTCGCGGCAGGAAGGCGAGCCTCTCGGCAGTCCCGAGCAAACTCAAAATCCAAAAGAGCCCCGCTTACTCAACGGCTCCTTGTTGAATGCCCAGAACAATCAGTTCTGCTCTTAATGAGCACGACGAGGGGGCGTGGGCCAGGTGCGCAGCTCTTCGCACACCGCAGTCGTTTCCATGACCCTGCCCACGTTGGCGTCGATCAGCTCTTCTTTGTAAATGCGAGCGCCATTTGGGCTTCGATGGCTCAAGCTAGCGACCATCTTTAATTCGCGATTCCGCCGATGCACGCCTTGCCAAGAGAGTTCGCGCGCTCTGCTTGTATCCAAGATGTCATATTGTGCGCGGCGCTCAATGGCGGCGCCCTTTTTCTGGCGGTGTCGCACCGTCCATTTGTCACCTGTGATCGAAATATCAATCGATGTCGTCTCTCCGGGGGATGCCGGCAAACAACGCAGAGCTAGCGCGAAATGAGGTAGAGGATTGTCACCCGCGCTTGTCGGAGGAATACGACTCACCTTGTCCCCGCCTTCAACGGCAGCCTCGACATTACCCCTTGCAGATGGCGGGGCCCTTGGATCGGGGCTCGACCTTGAAACTGGTTGGACGGTTGCTTCAGAAGGCGACGACGGATCCTTTGCGGTCACGTCCGAGATCGATGACGTCCCGCGACTTGATGCGCTCGGCGCCGACGTTCCGGACGCGAGAGTTTTTTGCACCCTATGTTTTGGGTCCTGGATAGACCGGGAGTTCATCGCATTCGGAGGAGCACGGGGAAGAAAGATTGAAATGATAATGGCAGATACGACTGCCGCCATCGTATAAAATAGAATAGGCATGCTCTGCTGCGGACGGGTGGCTTCTGCGAAAGCCGCTTCTCGAGGAACCTCCTCGGACGAGCTTGCTGGATGCGGAAAAACCCGTTCAGAAGCTTCTTTGGGAAAGCTTAGAATTTTATCGATTTTTGCGAGGTCGCGATGGTGTAGCAAAATAACGTTGTTCGTTCGTGCGAGTTCCTGGGCAGCAGGAGTATAACTGTTATTGCTTACGACAATTGCGTAATCCGCCACTTCATGAGCTCGGGCTGCAACGACCTCTTGCACTGCTTTGTTGCCGACGGGAGATCGGTAAAGTTTGCATTGGACCGCAAGCCGAATTCCCGATTTTTGAGCAATCACGTCCACGCCTTGATCGCGGCTGGCCATCGTCACCCGCGCGTCCCAACCGCTGCGTTTAAGTTCTTCGGCACAGTAATGCTCGTAATCTATGGGCGTCATCTCATCTCGAAACGCCTGATGATGTGGTTCGAGCTCTGCTTTCGCAGCAACCGTGCTCTCAACATAATCAGTTAGCTCGGGCGCTCGCTCAGCCGCAACAAAGCGGTCATAATCGCTGTCCAGTCCCAAGAACAGGTTATTCGAAATAAAGTAATCTATCTCCTTTAACCATTTTTCCGGCTTCAAATTGCCGTAGGGATCGAGCTGCAATAATTGAGACCTCCTTCGCGCTAGAGCCTCAATGTTGGCGTCAACAACTTCTTTTAGCGTACTATCCACACGTCTCGCGGCGCGCGAATACTTCACGTAACTCGTAGTCCAAACGGCGATAATCCCCAGTCCGGCTATCGCTAGAAGACCCGCTATGATTTTACTGAGGTCGCTTGGCCAACCCGCCCAAGCCAGAAGTCCTGCGAATGGTAGGAGGACCAGACCAGAGCCATTATTTTTCTTTTTTTTCGCCATTGCCGATAAATTTGTTCGTAGGCCGACTTAACCGCAGCATCGCGAGATATCTTAATCGTCTCCGCGCAAAAATACATGGCCAAGCCTCAGCGTGACGGTTGGCCCCATGCCGAAATATCTGCAAACTTTCCCCAGTTCTAGAAAGCGACGGCGTGTTCCGCGTCAAGCTATCCTTCCCCACCCCTGCTCTATACGGATTTGCAACGCAGCTCCCGCCCCGCTAGCTTCGCCGCCATGTTCTCAGCGCTCAAAAACTTCATCAATGAACTCACCGGCGAGGCCGAGCGGCCCAAGGCCTTTGAGGCCGCGGACTATCAGCTCGCCGCCGCCGCGCTTCTCGTCCATATCGCCTCGGTCGACGGGCAATTCGACGATAAGGAGAAGGCCCGCATCCGGCAGCTCGTCGAGGCGCGCTTCGGCCTCCAGGGGGACGAGGCGGCCGAATTGATCGACGCCGCGCAGGCGAGCGAGCGCGACGCCGTCGACCTCTATCGCTTCACCAGCGTTCTGAAGCGCCGGCTCGACGAGGACGGGCGCCGCCAGATCATCGGCATGCTCTGGGACATGGCGCATGCCGACGGCGCGGTGCATGAGTTCGAGGAGAACGTCGTCTGGCGGGTCGCCGAATTGCTCGGCGTCTCGACGCGCGAACGCGTCGAGCTGCGCCGCGAGTTCCGCGACGCGGCGCCGGCGCCGAGCGGTCCCTGGTCGCGCGATAAGGACGAATTGTGATGCGCCCGGTCGCGGTGATCACCGGCGCGTCCGACGGCATCGGCGCGGCGCTTGCCCGCATCTTCGCCGCCAACGGCCATGAACTTGCGCTCGTCGCCCGTCGCGGCGACCGGCTGGAGGCGCTGGCCGATGAAATCGCCGCCGATGGCGCCGTCCGCCCGCTCGCGATCGAACTCGATCTCACCACCGAGGGCGCCGCGGATACGCTGTCGGAACGTCTTGCGGAAGCCGACGTCACGCCGCGCTACCTAGTCAACAACGCCGGCTTCGGACTCATGGGCCGCGCCATCGAGCTCGACGCCGCCGAGCAGCTCGCGATCGTCGATCTCAACATGCGCGCGCTCACCGCGCTGACCTTGCGCTTTCTGCCGGTGATCGTCGCGGCGAAGGGCGGCGTGCTCAACGTCGCCTCGGTGGCCGCCTTCATGCCGGGACCAGGCTTTGCGGTCTATTACGCCACCAAGGCCTATGTGCGCTCGTTCAGCGAAGCGCTGTCGCAGGAACTGAAGCCGCTGGGGGTGAAGGTCGCGTGCCTGTGTCCCGGTCCGGTGCAGACCGGCTTCCAGGCGCGCGCCGGGATGGATTTCTCCGGCTTCATGACGGCGATCAAGCCGGCGATGCTGCCGGCGGCGGAAGTCGCGCGCCAGGGCTACGCGGGTCTGATGGCCGGCAAGCGCGTCATCGTGCCGGGCCTCGTCAATCGGCTGTTCGTCTGGGGTGCGGCGGCGGCGCCGCGGGCGCTGCTGCTGCCGCTGCTCGCCTCCGCTCAGCAGCGGCGCTGATCAACGCTGGCGAAACCTCTCCTGCCACGGCAAAGGCGCTGCCGGCAGCCTCTTGCGTGAAAACAAATAACTCAGCGACTAATTCGAAGTTCAACTTACCCCATCTTGATGATGTCGACTGCAGATTTCAGAGGTTCGGTTGGAACAGTGAAAAATCCCTGGAATGGCCGATCGAGCTCCACCAGCAGAAAGATCGCCCCGGAGACGCATATGGACGCCGTGACAAGCCCAAGCGCCGCCGTCCAATGATGGTGCGAAATGACGCCGAAATTAAAGAAAACCGTCACGAGCAGCGCGATCAGGAATATGACCACCTCCAGCGGTATATTGGCGTTCAAGTCGTTATATATTTTCCATCTTATGCCGGAAATTTCTTGCGTTAAATTAAGCGCGGCCGTTTTCGCCCATGATTTTTTCTCATCTTTTGCTTCTAAACTGAGCACGGTCTCACGAAATGAATCGATCTTGGCTTTTTTAAAAGCCTCTTTTTGATCGATGTTATTGCCGCTCGCGACCTGCAATAGATCAATCTGACCCTGCAGAGTGCGCATGATTTTTGTTCTTGCTTCGTTAGCTTCGTCGCCAAACAAATCTAACACGCGGTGCAACAAAACAACCTTGGACGCTTGCGTCCTGACCTCGTCAACCTTCTTATCAAAATTGTTTTTTGCTGTTACCAATAAAAAGCCGAGACATACCGCAAGTAGTGAAGCAATCATGTTTCTCACTGCTTTGAACTGATCCCTTGATACTCCATCAAGCCAGCTCTCTTTCAGCCTTAGTGTAACGGCAAATCCAAATATGCCTGCTAGCAATGTCGCAAAGAAAGTAACTATAGCTATATCTATACTATTCACGAGTATCTCCTCCGCAGGATCCTACCCGGCAAGGACGCCCTTGCAAACCTTCGCGTAGCCTGAGCGATCCCCGACCGCCCGGAATGAATAAGGCCCGCGTGACTGTTCGAAAACAAAAAAAGCGAGCCTCGCGGCCCGCTTTCACTTCCTCGCACGTCGGAGCGATTATTCCTCGACGGCTTTCGGCTTCAGCACCTGACGGCCGCGATACATGCCGGACTTGAGATCGACGTGATGCGGCCGGCGAAGCTCGCCGGAATCCTTGTCTTCGATATAGGTCGGCGCCTTGAGGGCGTCGGCGGAGCGACGGAATCCCCGCTTCATCGGCGAGGTTTTTCTCTTCGGAACGGCCATTTATTCTCTCTCTGACGGAAGGCTGCGGGCGGGAGCGCCGCGCGGCGGAAACTGGCGTTGGGCCTATACGCGAAATCTCGCCCCATGGCTACCCCGGCGAGGGCTTTTACCAGGACGATCGGTCGCTGCAGCTTTCCGCCTATTGGACGGCGGCCGGCGGGACGGGAGCGCTCGCCGCCTTGTCATAGGCGTTCTTTTCGCCGCCCGACAGCATCGCCGGATCTTCCTCGATGAGCTGCTTGCCGCCGCGATCGTCGGCCGGCCGCGCCGCGACCGGCGCCGCCGCCAGGCCGGTCTGATGCGCGAGCCAGCTTCGCCAGTGATCGGCTGAGCCGTTGAACGTGTTCTGGTCCACCGCGCCGGTGATGCCGGGCACGCGCCCGTCCGAGCGATACTGCCAAAAAGTCCATTTGCGGTCGCCGTAACGCACCTGTGGGTGATATTTCGTCGAGCGGACCCAGATCGGATATTCCGACAGGGCGTCGGAGTGCAGGATCGCCTGATAGAAGTCGACCGAGGAATAGATGATCGGCTTCTTGCCGTAATGGCGCTCCATCTGCGTGAGCATGTCCTTCATGTCGCGCAGCACTTCCTCGCGATAGAGCGTGCGTTTGCAGGTTCCCGACGTCGGCGTCGCCTCGACATCGAGCACCGGCGGCAGCGCGTCGGGCTCATTCGGCACGATGCTGGCGAAATTGCCAATCTCTTCATGCGGCCGGCGACACCAGTATACGAAGTGATAGGCGCCGCGCGGCACGCCGGCCGCCTTCGCCGCCGCCCAATTTTGGGCGAACTTCGAGTCGACCCGGTCGCCGCCTTCCGTGGCCTTGATGAAGGCGAAGGAGACGCCCGAGTCCTTGACCTGCTCCCAGTCGATATTGCCCTGATATTTCGAGACGTCGATGCCGTGGACGGCGAATTCGGCGCTGCGCGTCGCCGGGAATTTATGCAGATCGTTCTCCGGCACGGCGTAGGCGAGAAAGCTCGGGTCGCGCTTGGGATTAATCAGCGGCGCGCTGGTCTGGAACCGCGGCCGGCGCGAAAAGCCCGGATCATAAGAGCTGCCGCAGCCCGCGAGCGTCGCCGCCAATGCAGCGCACACGAGGACCGAGGAAAGCGGGGAAAAACATTTCAACGAGCGCATTTCTCCAAATTATCTCCGCAGGCGGTAACGGAGCGTAAACGCCGACGCGCCTCAGCCCAAATGGAACCACATACTGGCGATTGTAAGGAACGCCCCGTAGCCGACCACGTCGGTGATGGTCGTCACGAAAGGCCCCGACGCGACGGCAGGATCGAACTTCAGCTTGTCGAACGCAAGCGGCACGACGATGCCGCCCAAGGCGCCAGCAACCAGATTCGTGAACATCGCCATGGCGATGACAGGCCCAAGCCCAACATTATGGAACCAGTTGGCGGCGACGACGCCGGTCACGAGGCCAAAGGCCGCGCCATTGACCGCGCCGATGGCCAGCTCCCTGAAAATAATCCGCATGGCGTTGGCGCGGGTCAGCTCGCGGGTGGCGAGCGCCCGAACGGCGACGGTCATGGTTTGGGTCGCGGAATTGCCGCCCTGGCCGGCAACGATCGGCCCCAGCACCGCCAGCGCCACCATTTGCTCCAGCTGCAACTGAAAATGCTTGAGCACGCTGGAGGTGATGAAAGCGGTCAGCATATTGACCGACAGCCAGGTGAAGCGGCTCCGCGCGATCCACCAGAAATTGTCGGTCAGCTCTTCTTCGGGGTTCACGCCGCCGAGCGCCAGGATCTCGTCCGACGCCTGCTCCTGGATGACGTCGACGATGTCGTCGATGGTGAGAACGCCGACGAGCCGTTCGGATTCATCGACAACCGGCACGGAGACGAGATTGTAGCGCTCGAAGAGCCGCGCCGCCTCGGCGCCGTCCTCGGTCGCATTCACCCGCCGCCGGTCCTCCTGCATGATTTCGTCGAGCCGCACGCTTGGCCTGGCCCGCACCAGAGCGTCGAGGAAAACGGTCCCCAGCAAACGGTAGCCGGGATCGACGACGAAGACCTCGAAGAAGTTCTCGGGCAGATTCTCTTCACCGCATTCTCGAAAAAAATCGAGCACGCGCCCCGCCGTCCAGAAGGGGGGCGCCGCGACAAACGTCGTCTGCATCAGGCGCCCGGCGGAATCCTCCGGATAGTCCAGCGAGCGGCGCAGGACGATCCGCTCTTGCGCCGGAAGCGCGTCGAGGACCTCCGCCTGTTCTTTTGGCTCCAGACCTTCGAGAATGGCGACGGCGTCGTCGCTTTCGAGGTCGCGCACGCCCTCGATGAGGGTCTCGACTTGGAGTTCTTCGAGGATGTCCTCGCGGGTCGCTTCGCCGACCTCCATCAGGGCCGTAAAGTCGAAGTCCGCGCCCATCAGCTCGACAAGGCGGGGCCGCGCTTCGTGGCTCAGCAGCTCCAGCAAGGCGCCAAGGTCCGCCTCATGCAGGTCGCCGACGAGCTCGTGAACGCGCTCCGAGTCGCCGAGCGCGATCGCGCCTTCGACATCGAGAACGAATTCCCGGCTGAGGGACGCCTCTCCGCCGTCGCGGAAGTCCTCGGCGGGGGTCGCCGTATCTTCATGATCGAGCGGCATAGGCGGTCCCGCGCTATATTATGGTCGCGCTCTTAACCCGAGGGCGCGAGAAATCAAACCGGCAAGCCGTCATGACCGCCATTTTTCTATTGCTGAAAAGATCTAAAGCGACAGTCGCCGCTCCCCTCCTGCGGTCCGCCCTCATGCTGCTGGCGACTTTATCGGCCGCCGGCGTCTGTTATGCGCCGCGCGCCGCCGCCGCCGCCGAACGGACTTGCGGACCCGACGCGCTCGGCGTGTCGCGAATCATCGAAATCGACCGCGCCAAGGGAACGGCGGTCGGCCTGCAAAGCTATCCGCGCACGCTCGATTTGCGCGATCATGAGGTGGTGCTGACGTTCGATGACGGACCGGCGTCTCCCACGCCGCAAGTGCTCGACGCGCTCGCCAAGGAATGCGCGCGCGTGACCTTCTTTCTGATCGGCCGGAATGCGGAAAGCCTGCCCGCTCTGGTGAAGCGCGCCGCCGCGGAGGGCCACACCATCGCTCACCATTCCTACAGCCATCCGGACAAGACCCTGAGGCTGATGAGCGAGGACGCCGCCAAGGCCGACATCGACAAAGGGATCACCGCCGTGAATAAGGCGCTCGGCGCGACGGCCGCGCCCTTCTTCCGCTTTCCCGGCTTCGCCGACACGCCCGCGCTCGTCGCCGACCTCACGGCGCGCGGCTACACGATCTTCGGCTCGGATTTGTGGGCCTCGGACTGGTCGCATATGACGCCCAAGGCCGAACTCGATCTCGTGCTGTCGCGGCTTGAAAAGAACCGCAAAGGCATCGTGCTCTTCCACGATTCGCAAGGGATCACCGCGCAAATGCTGCCGGAATTTCTGCGCGAACTCAAAAAGCGCGGCTATTCGCTCGTCCACATGGTTCCGGGCGACGCGCCGACCCCGATCGTCGCCGCCGGTCCGGATTGGACATCGACGACGGAGCCGATCATCGCCAAAACGCTTGGACCAAAGGCCAGGCAGGCGCCGCAGGCGCATGAGCATGAACATGAGCATGGCGCGCCGGAGGCGCCGAAATCCGGCGAGCCTTAGCGCAGGTTCCGAAAAAGTTCACGGAGTGATTATGTGATCGGGCTCGCTGCGTGTCTTATGACGTCCGCGCCGCTTAGCCGCGATCGCAGATATACGTGCTCTTTGAACCCCAGCAGGAGCCGCTCTTGTAAACATTTCCTAGATTTTTGCCGCCAAGCGCCGCAGACCAGCTTTTTCCCCTGGCCGGGGAAAGCGTCAGCGTCTGACCGGAATATTGGAAGATCACCGCGCCGCCTTTTCGCGAGATCTGACAGACGCCGCTGTTGACCACGCGCCCCGAAATTCTGACGTAGCATTTGCCGGTTCGCGCCTCGGACGCGGGCGGCTCCTGTTCAGCCGCGACGTTCGCCGTCGCCGACGCCTCATCGTCCGCCGTGCGGCGCGCCGATCTGCGCTTTCCCGCGATGCCGTCGCTGAGAAATTCCGGCTCGAGTTCGAGGTTGGCGATGGATGACGCGAGAGTGTTCGACGCTTGGGCGCCCGGCGCCGGTTCCGCGCCGTCCTGCGCCGACGCGGCGCGTTCTGGCGTCGCTGTCGGCCCTACCGGTCCGGCGATGATCGAGGGCGGCGGTTCCTGCGATCGCAGATTGGCGGCCGGCGCCCCCGAACCCGCTTGGCTCGGCGCCCCGCGCGGCGCGGGAGGCGCTATTTTTTGAGGCGTCATCGAATCCGCGGGATCGACATTCTGTGGAAGCTCTCCCCAGAACGCGGAGCCGACGACGATCGCGGTGCCGACGACGACAAGCGCGGCGGCGCCAATGTAGAAGAAGCGCTCGACCCGTTCGAAGTTGCGATCGGACGCCGTTGCGTAGGACTGGCGCGAGCCCGCCGGCCGCGGCGACGCCGCGCGCCTATCGCCTTCGATATCCCGCCAGGCGTAGCGGGCGCGCGTCTCGATAGTGTCGGCCTTTGGCGGCGGCCTGCGGTCTCTTAACGACACAGCCATGCTTCCCTCTCCGGGCGCCGTCGAACCAAAAGAGCGGCGTCGAACGTCTCGCGTCTGCGCACAAGGCGCGCGGCGCGCTCATTTGCGAAGATCGAGCAGGCGGCTTGCACTGACCAAGCGCCAGCGCAACCATATTGCAATGGGGAATGTGGCTGATGTTTGCCCGCTGCGGCGCCGCAATCGGCCGGGGGGCGCGGGGCGCTTTTATGGCGCTAACCTTGGTGCGGCCGAGAGGACTCGAACCTCCACTGGTTGCCCAACTAGCACCTCAAGCTAGCGCGTCTACCAATTCCGCCACGGCCGCAAGGACGCTCCGCTTAACGCGAAGCGCCGGCGCGCTGCGTCTAACAAATCGGCTCCCAGATGACAAGCGGGCCGACGCTTAGGACTTCGGTTTGGTGTAAAGTGACGCGATGAACCTAGCCGCCTGCCCTCCTGCCCCCGCCGCTGAGACGTCGATGCGCGCGCCCGCAGCGGCGCCGCCGGTCGAATGGCGCCTCAGCGACGATCTCGTCCCCTATGAGGCGGCGGTGGCTTTTATGGAGGCGCGCGCCGCGGCGATCGCTTCGGGCGAGGCGCGCGAATGCGTCTGGCTGCTGCAGCATCCGCCGATCTATACCGGCGGCTCCTCGGCGAAGGAGCAGGATCTGCTCGAAGCGCGCTTTCCCGTCCATCGCACCGGACGCGGCGGGCAGTTCACCTATCATGGGCCAGGACAGCGCGTCGCCTATGTGATGCTCGATCTGACCCGCCGCCAACGCGACGTGCGCGCCTTCGTCTGCGCGCTTGAATCATGGATCATCGCGACGCTGGCCGATTTCGGCGTCACGGGGGAGCGGCGCGCCGGGCGCGTCGGCGTCTGGGTCGCGCGGCCCGAGAAGGCCAAAGGACGGGGCGGCGAAATGGCGGAAGACAAGATCGCCGCGATCGGCGTGCGGCTGCGGCAATGGGTGAGCTTCCACGGGATCGCGCTCAATGTCGCGCCGGATCTGACGCATTTTTCCGGCATCGCGCCCTGCGGCGTGCGCGACGCCCATCTTGGCGTCACAAGTCTCGCCGATCTCGGCGTGGCGGCGGACATGCCTGCCGTCGACGCCGCGCTGCGCAGGAATTTCGAGGCGATCTTCGGCCCGGCCGAGGACTCTTAAGGCGCGGTGGGAACGCACGCCTCGCGCGCCGCAAGCGCGGCGAAGAGCGCATCGTCTTCATTGACGCCGGCGTTGCCCGTCGTCAGCAGCTTCTCGCCGTAGAAGATCGAATTGGCGCCGGCGACGAGGCAGAGAATTTGCGCTTCGCGCGACAGCGACGAGCGGCCGGCCGAGAGCCGCACCCGCGCCTTCGGCATCACGATGCGCGTCGTCGCGATCATGCGCACGAGATCGAGCGGGTCGATCTGCGCGCGCCCGGCGAGCGGCGTGCCCTCGACGGCGACCAGCGCGTTGATCGGCACGCTTTCCGGATGCGGATCGAAAGACGCCAGCGTCTGCAACATGCCGGCGCGATCTTTCACGCTTTCGCCCATGCCGATAATGCCGCCGCAGCACATCTCCAGCCCCGCGCCGCGCACGGCCTTGAGCGTGTCGAGTCGGTCCTGATAGGTGCGGGTGGTGATGATCTCGTTGTAGAATTCAGGGCCGGTGTCGAGATTATGGTTGTAGGCGGTGAGTCCGGCGTCGACGAGGCGCTTCGCTTGCGACTCGTTGATCATGCCGAGCGTGACGCAGGCCTCCATGCCGAGCGCGCGCACGCCGCGCACCATGTCCAGCACGGCGTCGAAGCGCTTGCCCTCGGGCGCGGAGCGCCAGGCGGCGCCCATGCAGAAGCGATCGGCGCCGGCCTCTCTGGCGGTCTTTGCGGCGCCGAGGACCTCCGCCGTCTCCAGGAGATCGACGCGGTCGAGCTTCACTTCACGATGATGCGCCGATTGCGGGCAATAGGAGCAGTCTTCCGGACAGCCGCCGGTCTTGATCGACAGCAGCGCCGCCTTCTGCACGTCATTGACGTCGTGAAAGCGGCGATGAACGGCGTTCGCCTGCGCGACGAGATCGAGCAGCGGCTGATCATGAATGGCGACGATCTCTTCGACGCCCCAGTCATAGCGTAAGGAGAAGTCCGTGGGCGCGTTCACGCCGGACCTCCGGCGTCGCGGCGTTGCGAACGATGCTGGGAGCGCGCGGCGAGTTTGCGCTGCGGCGGCGCCTCCTCGGACGACTCCGCGGCGCGCGTCGCGTTCTTGCGCCCGCCGCGCAGAGCGGCATAAGCGACGAAAAGCGCCATAACGACGTCGAACGCCGCATTGGCGACCACGAAGGGCGCGGGGGCGAACTGCGAGGCGGCGCCGATATAGTGAAAGTAAATCGCATAGAGCGGATGCAGCGCGAAGCCCACGACGACCCACCACGGCGAGCCGATGATCGACATGCCGGCGAGCGTGCCGAAAACGGCGACGCCGGTCATTTCGACGCCGACCCAGGGGCCGGACTCTTCAGCGCGAAAGGCGAAGCCGACGTAGAGGAAGCACAGCGCGATCAGCGCATAGGCGGCGATCCGCTGGACGGCCGCGCCCGACCATTTGCAGAATGCGAGGAGGCCCAACGCAAAGACCAGGCCGACCCCGGCGAAGATAAGAATTTCGGTTGTATCGAGCATGGCTTTGACCATTCGCGCCGCAAATTGCGGAGATTAGGCGGATCGCATCGTCGCCGACGTCTATAAGCGGCAGAGCCGCCTCGAACAAGTGCCGCGGTCTCGGGCGCTACGGCAAGCGCATCCGCTCTTGTCAAACTGTCCCGCTTGACGCAGTTTCGGCGCTGGAAGTTGCGATCACCGTTGGCGGCGAGGCTCCCGTGCAAAAAACCATATTAATTGCGCTGCTATGCGCGATCAGCGGCGCTACGCCTGCGCTCGCCGTGAACACCTGGGCAGGTAGCACGGCCGACGATATGGCGGACGAGCAGGACGCCTGCGCCTCCGACGCTTACCGCTTCTGCGGCGGCAACACCGTCTTCATTTTCGAGATGGAGAATTGCCTCAAGCGGCATATGCCGTATCTGTCGCGATCTTGCCGAAAGCAGCTAACTCCAACCGATTTTCGTCAGTATCACGGCGAAGAGCCGGATTTCTTCGGCTTTTAGAAGCGGCGCGCGACGGTCGAAAAACGCGCCGGACGCCAGACGCGTCGAAAAGGCGTGCGAAGCCTGCTATAGCTGCCCTGTGACGCGCCCTGAGGCGCGGAAAGTTTCAAAGGTCGCGATAGTATGCAGCTTGAAGCGCAGGCGCAGGAAAAGCTCGTTACGACCGCTCCGGCGGCGGGCGCCGATCCCGAAGCCCTGAAGGGCGACGAATCCCTCATCGACGACATCCGCCTTCTCGGGCGCCTGCTCGGCGACGCCGTTCGCGAACATGAGGGCGCCACGGCGTTCGAGCGCATCGAGACGATCCGGCGGCTCTCCGTCGCCGCCAGCCGCAACGGGGACGCCGAAGCCGACAGGAATCTCGACGCGCTGCTGCGCGCGCTGACGGCGGAAGAGGCGCGCACCGTGATCCGCGCCTTCAGCTATTTCTCGCATCTTGCCAATATCGCCGAAGATCTGCATCCGCTGCAGCAGCGCGCCCGCGCCCAGGCAAGCGGCGCTTTCACCGGCGCGCCGAGCCTCGCCACGACCTTCGCGCGTCTGCGCAAGGCCGCCGTCGGCGCCGGCAAGATCGCCCAGGCGCTGGCGCGCGGCTGGATTTCGCCGGTGCTGACCGCGCATCCGACGGAAGTGCGCCGCAAGAGCCTGCTCGACGCCGAACACGCGATCTTCAAACTGCTCGCCGCGCGCGAACATATGCGCGGCAAGGCCGAGCGCGCGCAAAACGAGATGCAGCTTCGCGCCCGCGTCTCGCAGCTCTGGCAGACCGAGCTGTTGCGTCATTCGCGTTTGACCGTGCGCGACGAAATCGAGAATACGCTGAGCTATTATCGCAGCACCTTCTTGCGCGAGATCCCGCGCCTTTACGCCGACATCGAACAGCGTCTCGAAGGACTGCGCGTGCCGCCGTTCCTGCGCATGGGCGCCTGGGTCGGCGGCGACCGCGACGGCAATCCGAATGTGACGGCGGAGTCGCTCTCGACCGCCCTGCGCATGCAATGCGAAACGGCGCTGCGCTTCTATCTCGTCGAAGTGCATGAGCTCGGCGCCGAGCTCTCAATTTCGCGGCGTTACGCCGGCTGCAGCAAGGCGCTCGAAGCGCTTGCGGCGCGCTCGGGCGACGACAATCCGCATCGTGACGACGAGCCCTATCGCCGCGCCCTCATCGGCGTCTATTCGCGCCTCGCCGGCACACTGGAGAAGCTGACCGGCGGCCAGGCGGCGCGCCACGCCGTGGCGCCGGGCGAGCCCTACGCCAATTCATGGGCGCTGCTCGCCGATCTCGTCACCATCGATGAATCGCTGCGCGTGCATCACAGCGAGGTCATCGCCACGCAGCGGCTCGAGCCGCTGATCCGCGCCGTCGAAGTCTTCGGCTTTCACCTTGCGACGCTCGATTTGCGGCAAAGCTCCGACCGGCACGAGGAGACCATCGCCGAGCTTCTCGGCGTCGCCCGCGTCGTCGACGATTACGCCGCGCTCCCGGAAACCGAAAAGCAGCAGCTTTTGCTGAAGCTGCTCAACGATCCGCGGCCGGTGCGCCTGCCGGGCGCGGCATACAGCGACCGCGCCACGAGCGAATTGACGATCATGGAACGCGCGCGGGAGATGCGCCAGCTCTACGGCGACGAGGCGATCCGCCATTACATCATCAGCCACACCGAAACGGTGAGCGACCTCCTTGAAGTTCTGCTGCTGCAAAAAGAATGCGGCCTGATGCGGGGCACGCTCGATCCACGCGACACACAGGCCGTCGTCGCCGATCTCATCATCGTGCCGCTCTTTGAAACCATCGAGGATCTGCGCAACGCCGCGCCGATCATGCAGGATTTTTACGCTCTGCCCGGCATCCTCAAGCTCGTCGTCAATTCCGGCGGGCAGCAGGACGTCATGCTCGGCTACTCCGACTCCAACAAGGACGGCGGCATCCTAACCAGCATCTGGGAGCTCTACCGCGCCTCGACCGCGCTTGCGGAATTTTTCGGCCCACTGCCGAACGTCGCCCTGCGGCTTTTCCACGGACGCGGCGGAACCGTCGGACGCGGCGGCGGACCGAGCTACGACGCCATTTTGGCGCAGCCGCCCGGCACAGTGAACGGGCAGATCCGCCTGACCGAGCAGGGCGAAGTGATCGCGGCGAAATACGCCAATCCGCAGATCGGCCACGTCAACCTCGAACTGCTCGTCGCGGCGACGCTGGAGGCGACGCTGCTCTCCGCACACAAGACTCCGGCGCCGGAGTTCCTGGAAGCCGCCGAAGAATTGTCGCAGGCCGGCATGGCCGCCTATCGGGGTCTTGTCTACGGGACCGAAGGCTTCGTCGATTTCTTCTTTTCCTCGACGCCGATTTCGGAAATCGCCTCGCTCAACATCGGCTCGCGTCCGGCCTCGCGCAAACCTTCGCGCCGCATCGAGGATCTGCGCGCCATCCCGTGGAGCTTCTCCTGGGCGCAGGCGCGCGTCGCGCTGCCGGGATGGTACGGCTTTGGTTCGGCGATCGCGCATTTCATCGAAGATGACGAGACAGCGCGGCTCGCGCTCTTGCGCAGGATGAGCGAAGAATGGCCGTTCTTTCGCGCGCTGCTCTCGAACATCGACATGATCCTCTCCAAGACCGACATGTCGATCGCGCATCATTATGCCGGACTCGTCGAAGACAAGGCGCTTGCCGCGCGCATTTTCGGCATGATCGAGGCCGAGCATGCGCGCGCGAATGACGCGCTCGAAAAGCTTCTCGGCTCCAAGGAGCGGCTCGCGGACAATCCGACGCTCGCGCGATCGCTTCGGCACCGCTTCCCCTATATCGCGCCGCTCAACTATCTGCAGGTCGAATTGATCCGCCGCCATCGCGCCGGCGAGCGCGGCGACGACATTCGCGAAGGCATCCTGATGTCGATCAACGGCATTGCGGCGGGCTTGCGCAATACGGGCTAACCCAGTCGCGCAGAGCGCTACGGCGCGTTCGGAATATCGCGCAATGCCGTTAAGCGGACAGGAATCCCTCAATCTGCGCGCAAAATTGTTCCGGCGCTTCGTCGGCGACGAAGTGGCCGCTCTCCTCCACGATCACAGACCTTAAATTCGTCGTCTGCGGCCGGAGCGCGTCCGCGAGTCTTTCGCCAACGCCGTGTCGCCCCGCGATCGCCAACACCGGCATCTCGAGCTTGCGGCCCTTAAAGGATGCGGCCGCGGCGGCGTCATCTTTGAGCGCCCGGTAATAGTTGAAGCCCGCCGTCATGCCGCCCTCCGAGGCGTAATGTTTCGCGAACTCCGCGATCGCGGCGTCTGGGACCGCATCCTTCTTGTGGGACCAGGCGCGGATCTGCGCCGCGATATAATCGCGCTCGCGGCCCCTGGTCAGCATTTCGGGAAAATCGGGCGCCATGTGAAATCCGTAGTGCCAGGCGCCGCCGCGCAACGCGTCCATGTTCTCCGTGCCTGGAATCAGACAATCCACCAGAACGAGCTTTTCGACGTGATCAGGGTGAAGGTGGGCGAGCATGAAGGCGGCTTTCCCGCCCATATCGTGGCCGACGACATGGGCGCGCCCCCCGGCCGCCTGGTCAATGAGCGCTCGGACGTCGCCCGCGATGGTCTGCTTGTCATATCCCCCGACGGTCCGTTCGGACAGGCCGAGGCCGCGCAGATCGGGGGCGATCAGCGTGAAGCGCGAGCAGAGGCGCGCCATCGTGTTGCGCCAGGCGAACCAGGTCTGCGGCCAGCCATGAAGCAAGATCACGCTCGGGCCGGCGCCGACGCGCACGTAATGCAGCTTGACGCCATTGACGCGCGCAAAGAGGCTCTGGCCGCCCTCGGGCAGCAGCAGTGCGCTGCCGTCGTCCGCCGCGGCCGGCGAACTCGTCTCGCTCGCCGCCGGCGAAGCGGTCGCGGCTGCGCCGGCCGCGAGAGTCGACGCTCCAAGAAGAAAGGCGCGGCGTTGCATGCTCATGATCCGTGTTTCCCGTACATAGGGCGATGGAGAGAATTGAGTCTCGGCGACCTAAAATGCCCGCCATGCGCAACATTTCAAAGTCAGGCTTTTTTCGTGTGGCGTCTGGCCCTGCGAAGCGGCGCGCCGCCCAACCGGATCGTTTCTGCGCGGAAGAGTCGAAGAAACAAATGGCGCTTTAAACATGGTATAGATATTGCGCGTCGTCAGACCGCAAACTAACAAGTTGGCCACAAGGATTTCGGTTGGGCCGCGCCCAGGCATCTTACGCCGGCCATATCGGAGGGGGTTAAACGTCATGAGCGCAGGCAATCAGTTCAATGACATCAGTCTGGAGGAATTGAAGTCAGGACTTGCAACAGGGCGGGTCTTGCTTGTCGACGTGCGAGAGGCTGACGAATATGCGGCGGGCCACATCGCCGGCGCGCTGTTCAATCCGCTGTCGAAATTCGATCCGAGCCAACTGCCGGTCGCCGGCGAGGGCCAGCAAGTGATCATCTATTGCCGCTCCGGCAAGCGCTCGGTGTCGGCGATGGAGCAAGCGCGGCTCCTGGGCCGTCGCGACGCCGACACGCATTTTGGCGGCGGCATCCTCGCCTGGCTCAACGCCGGCGAACCCGTCGTCCAGGGCATGTGAACAGCGCGCCCGGTCGGCGGCGCAGCTTCAACGCAGGCTCGCGAGATAGCGCGACAGGGCGAGCAGTTCGCTTTCGCTGACATGTCAAAAGGCGAGCGCAGGCGGGAATTTCCCGTCAACGCCATTCGTCATCTTCATGACGCGGCATCGCCGCGACGTTGAGCGTCATCAGCGCATGACACGGCGTGGGCCGAATAGGGGCGGCGCGAGGTAACCAGCAACTGTGTATCGCCACGGAACCTGCATAGAAAAAATCCAGCCTTTGAGGCCACGCCGCTTTTCATCGAAGCCTTGGATCGCCACTTTTTGGGGCGGAGAGAATAGCTTCCGCCAGACTTAATATGTCATCGTAATTTTTGGAGTACGCTTATGCGGAACCAGTATCAAACAATCAGCCGGCAATATTCGGCGGCGCGGAAGGATGACCATACGAATTTCCTTGAAACGCCAACCGTCCAATCGGTTCTCGGCGATCTTTCAGGCGCGAGCGCCATCGACTACGCATGCGGCACTGGCCATTATTCCCGGCTTCTCAAAAGACTTGGCGCAAAGAGTGTGCTCGGCGTGGATCTGTCGCCCGCGATGATTGACGTCGCCCGACATGAAGAGACCCAAAATCCACTTGGCGTCGCCTACGAGGTCGGCGACGCCGCAGCGACGGCGGTCTTGGGGGCGTTCGACGTCGCGACCGCCGCCTTTCTGTTCAATTATGCCGAGGACGAGCCGACGCTTGCGCGAATGTTCAGATCTGTAGCGGCGAATGTGATTCCCGACGGCAGATTGGTCGCGGTCGTGCCGAATCCGGACTTCGTCAACGGCCGCGAGGATACGCTCCCGTATGGATTCTTTCTCGAAGAGATCGGGGAAGGTCCCATGCGCCTGCGCGTTCGGATGACGTTTGTCGGCGAAGACAAATTCTGGATCGAATTCACCCAATGGAGTCGTCGCGCCTACGAAGACGCGCTGGCGCAGGCGGGGTTTGCTGACGCGCAATGGACGCCATTCGCCGTGTCTAAGGAAGGAATTGAGCGTTACGGACAGAACTTCTGGGACGCCATTCTCGCCAATCCGAAAAGCGTCGTGTTGAGCGCAAGGAAAAAGCCAGCGTGAACCCGGCCTCGACCACAACAAAGTGAGACGCGATGCTTCTCGTCGATACGGCGGATCAAGACGCGATCCTGGACGCGCTGAAATTTCCGGGCGTGCAGGGATTCACCACCAATCCGGCGTTGATCGCCCGCGCCGCCGGCGCGGAAGCTTTGTCGTTGGATGATTACGTCGCCGCGGCGCGCAAGCTCTGCGGAATGTCCGCCGACGTCGGCTCCATTCGGCAGCTGATGATTCAGGCAGTTGGAAGCGCAGACGACGCGCTGAGGCAAGCGACATGCTATCTCGACGACCTGAAGACTGCCCGCGAAAAAAAACTTTGGATCAAACTTGCGCCGACGGCGCCAAGCCTCGCGTGCTGCCGGACGCTGAAAGACATAGGCTGCGCATCTCTGGCGACAGCGGTGTTCACAGCGGCGCAGGCCTATGTCGCAATGGAGGCGGGCGCGGATGGCGTCGCGGTATATCTCGGCAGGCTCATGCGGCGTGAAAGAGATTGGGAGAAGCAGCTCGAAAGCGTCGCCGCGATCGTCAAGAGCGCCGAACGGACTTTGCTGCTTGCGAGTTTTCCCGATCGACAAACTGTCGAAGCTGGGCTGCGGTATAGTCACGACATCACGGCGCCGCCGTCTGTTCTCGAAGACTTGCTAACGTCTTCACTGTCGCAGGAAGCGATCAAGGCGTTCGACGAGAAGGTCGCATCGGTGCGCTGAAAAGTTGGCCAGGCCCGGAACTTTTTAGGAAGCAAGAATGCAAATGCGCGCAAAGGATCGTGACGTCTCGCGTCGGAAGCTGCTGATCGGCTGCGCGCTCGGCGCGCTCACGCCCTGCATTGCAGATCGGCCCGGTTTGGCCGAGACCTCCGATCTCGGCGATTTTCTTCGCCTCAGCGCCGAGCTGACTGGGCGCTCGCGTCTTTCGGTCGATTCGGCTCGGATTTATCTGCAGAGTCTTGGACTCGATCGCCGCGCATTGAGCAGCATGGACCCTCTACAAGATAAAGACTCGGAGGGTTTTGCGCGAAGAATTGTGGCGGACTGGTATTCCGGTCAAACCGTCGACTCTGGACGCGTGATTTGCGTCGATTACACGGGCGCGCTGATGTGGGACGCGATGGGATTTGCGCGGCCAGGCGGCATTCCCGGCGAAGCCGCGAGTTGGGCGCTTGCACCGACCAAGGAGTGAGGCGTTCCATATGGATATTCATGCCGACGTATTGGTCATAGGCTCTGGCGTCGCCGGCGCGTTGGTCGCCTCTCGCGTCGCGCGCAAAGGCGCGACAGTCATTATTATGGAGGCCGGCCCTCGCGTGGACCGCGCCGCCTCGGTGAGGCGATACCAGAGCGCTTCTGCAAAGACTCCCGAGTCGGCCTATGCGCAGGCCGCGTTCGCGCCGCATCCCGAAACCGACAAGCCCTATGCGTTCTATGCGCAGAAAGGGCCTCGCCCATTCAACTCGACCTATTTGCGCCAGGTCGGCGGCACGACGTGGCACTGGCTGGGCACAGCCATTCGACTGGTTCCCGACGATTTCGAAATGAAATCGCGCTTTGGCCTCGGCGTTGATTGGCCGATCTCATACGCCGATCTCGAAACATGGTATTGTCAGGCGGAACAAGAGCTCGAAGTCGCCGGAGACAATGACGACGATCTTGGCTCGCCACGTTCCTCGCCCTACCCCTTTCCGCCGATCGCCCAGAGCTTCCTCGATCGCGCATGGCGCAACGCGTTGCAAGCGTCCGACTATAAGGTCCGTCCGACTCCGCAGGCGCGCCTCTCGAAGGCGTCCGGCGACCGACCGGCCTGTCACGGCAGCGCCAGCTGCATACCCATCTGTCCGATCCAAGCGAAATATGACGCGACCATTCACGTCGCGCGCGCGCAATCTCTCGGCGCGCGGCTGCTGACGGAGACCTGCGCCAATTTCATCGAATGCCGCCCGGACGGGCGCGTCGAAGCGGTCAGGTTCATACGATCGGATGGCGCGACCGGACGCGTGTTCGCGCGCGTCGTCTGCGTCGCCGGCAACGGCGTCGAGACGCCGCGACTCCTGCTGGCCTCGGCCTCCGAGTCCTTTCCCGGCGGCGTCGCCAATCGCTCGGATCAGCTCGGCCGAAATCTGATGGATCATCCGATCCAGCTCAGCTGGGCGCTCGCACGCCAACCTGTCTGGCCTTATCGCGGACCTGGGGCGACATCGGGGATCGAGAATTATCGAGATCTGAAGGACCGCGGCGCAAATTCGGCTTTGCGATTCGAATTCGGCAATGAAGGGTGGAACTGGCCGACGGGCGCGCCTGAATCGACCGCGCGCGAACTGGCGCTGAGCGGCCTGCGCGGAAAGGCGCTCGATGCGGCGCTCAGGGAGCAGACGTCGCGTCACATTCGCGTGGCCGCATTGACGGAGCAGCTCCCTCTGGCGAGCAACCGGGTGACGCTCGATCGGACGCAAATCGAAAAGACCGGTCTGCCGCGCCCCGCGATCTTCTTTCAACTCGACCGCTACACCGAACGCGCGCTCGGCAACGCCAAGCATCTGCATGAAGACATGTTTGCGAAGATCGGCGTGGAAGCCTTTTGGCACAAGGACGACGCCCAAGGCGCCGGCCATATCATGGGCACGGCGCGCATGGGCGAAGACGCAGCGACGTCGGTCGTCGACAAGGACCTGCGCGCTCACGCGCACCGGAATCTTTTTCTGGTCGGCGCGGCCGTGTTCCCGACCGGCGGAACCGCCAACCCGACGCTCACCATCGCCGCGCTCGCCCTGCGCGCCGCGGACGCTGTTCTATCTTCCGTGAAGGAATAGGCGCGCGCGCGATCCTGCCTGCTATGAAGCGCGCGCCTTGAAGGCGGCGCCTATGGAGTCGGCGGCATAAATCGCGTCCATGAGAGTCGCGGCGGTCACCTCGAAGGGTTCATTATGCGCGCTCTCGCCAGCGGCGACGGCGCGCTCGGCGATCGCCCGCGCGGTCTCGCGCGACAGATTTGCGAGCCCGAGTTCGGCAAGCGTCACAGGCAAGCCGACCGAGAGGCAAAATCCCATCGCTTCATCGACCGTCGAACCCGTCCGTCCTTCGAGTGCGAGCTGCACCAGCGTGCCGAAGGCGACCTTTTCGCCATGCAGCCGATCATGCGTTTCCGGCGCGGCCGTCAGCCCATTGTGGACCGAATGCGCCACCGCAAGGCCGCCCGACTCGAACCCGAGGCCGGAGAGCAGCGTGTTCGCCTCGATGATGCGTTCCAGCGCCGGCGTGATCGCCCCTGCCCGCGCCGCGGCGACGGCGGCTATCCCGTCATTGAGGAGCGTTTTGTAACAGAGTTCGGCGATCGCGGCCGCGGCGATCGTGCTCAGTCCGCCAGCGACGTTCTTGCGATTCGCGCGGATCGTGGCGTCCGCTTCGAAAAAAGTGGCGAGCGCATCGCCCATGCCCGAGATCAGCAGGCGCACCGGCGCGCGCGCGATGACCGTGCTGTCGACAAGAACAAGATCGGGGTTGCGCCGGTAAAAGAGGCATTTCTCGAACACCCCGTCCTCGCTGTAGACGACCGAAAGCGCGCTGCAGGGCGCGTCGCTCGACGCCGTCGTTGGACAGCAGGCGACAGGTAGCTCAAGTTCCGCGGCGACGGCGCGGGCGGCGTCCAATGTCTTGCCGCCGCCGGCGCCGACGATCGACGTGGCCGAGATCCGGCGCGCCTCTTCCCTCCCGCGGGAAATCTCCGCAAACGAGCACTCCCCACCGAAATCCAGAATCGCAAAGTCGAGTCCGGCGGCTGGGAACGTCTCGCGCCAAACCGGCTCCAACGCCTTGCGCGCGGTCGGACTCGCGATGATCAGCGCCTTTCCCGCAATGCCGAGCCGCGCCAGTTCGGAGGCGAGCGCCATCGTGGCGTCGCGACCCTGAACATATCTAGCGGGAGCGCAGAAAACCTTCAACATGCGGGCCATCCGTCGTTATGCGTGCAGGCGGCGATTTGAGAGCAAATGACGTCGCAACGCAATGTATTGGCTTGAGCCCAGCCATCGTGTGATCCCGGTGATCGTCGTGCTTAGCGGGGCGCAGCAAAGTCCGATGGCAAGCGTCTGAAAGTTGCGCGCGTCCGCATAAGATTGGGGAGCCTACATGACGTGCAGCAGCTCCCGTCGGCTTCCCAATATCGTTTACTATGATAAACGGGTCGCGCGCGTGGCAGGGAGAAGATCGTGCCGGGAAAACGAATCGAATCGATTGATTTCTGGCGGGGCGCCGTGTTGGCGGCGATCTTCGTCAACCATATACCAGGCAATATTCTCGGCTATCTGACGCCCCGGAACTACGGATTTTCCGACGCGGCCGAGGCCTTCGTCTTCCTGTCCGGTCTGTCCGTGGCGCTCGCCTACAGTCGCCGCTTCAAGACAGCCCCGAAATGGACGGCCTCCGCGCCTTTGCTGTCGCGCACCGTGCGGCTTTACGCAACGCATATTGGCCTCACCGTCGTCGCGCTCGCGCTCTTTGGCGCCGCGACCCTTCTGACCGGTCAAGAACAATTCCTCGCCGAACACGGCCGCTCAGCGCCTTTCGTCGATCCGCTGCGGGGCTTGGTTGGCGTCGCGACGCTCGGGCATCAGATCGGCTATTTCAATATTCTCCCCCTCTATGTCGCGCTCTTGATCTTCGCGCCTTTGCTCTTCCTTGCGGGACTGCGTAATCGCTGGCGGATGCTGCTCGTGTCGGCCGGAATCTACGCGCTCGCGCGCTTTACCGGCGCGAACCTGCCCTCCTGGCCGGAGCCCGGCGTCTGGTTCTTCAATCCGATGACCTGGCAATTGATGTTTGCCTTAGGTATTTTCGCAGGTCTGGTCATACAGGACGGCAAGCTCCCGATTCACGCGGGAGCCTATCGCCTTGCCTTGACGTTTACTCTTGGCGCCGCGCTTATCTCTAGCAATTTCATCGGGTTAATTCCCGAGATCGCCGATGTCGCGTCGGCCCATCTGGATCGGGGCAAGACGGAGCTTGGCGTCATCAGAATTGTCGACTTTCTTGCCCTCGCCTATGTTCTTTATTGTTCGGGCCTCACAAGATGGCTTAAAATAACGCCCGTCTTCGCGGCCACATCGCTTCTGGGCAGACATAGCCTCGCCATATTCAGCGCCGGCAGTCTCCTGAGCGTGATCGGACAAATTTTGAACGCCACGGCATTGGCCTCTCCGTTTTTTGACGTCGTCTTCGTCCTTGCCGGACTCTGGACTCTCCACAAACTCGCGAGCTTCTTGGAATGCAGATATCGCACACCGCCTCTGGCGGCGACCGCTGCGCCAGCGGACTTCGTCCAGGCCGAAGAGCTTTCCTTCACGCGCTGACCGGCTTCGCTTGCATCGCGTCCTGGCCCGGCCTCGCGATCGAACTGATTCCGCGCAGTCGTTGCGCGGCCACTCCAGTTCGCATGCCGGCGAGAGGCGCTCTGAGACGCACAGCCGCGCGTTTGCGGGCGAAAATGCCCGTCCATGTGCTCGCGATCGGCTCGTCATCGACGCAAGGCGTCGGCGCTTCTTCGCCGGCGGCCGCCTATCCCGCGCGACTCGAGCTCGCGCTCGAGCAAAGATTTCCTGGCGCGAATGTTGAGGTCATCAACGCCGGGAAAGCCGGCGAAACGGCGGACCGCACGCTTGAACGCCTGAACGCTGAACTCGACCGCATCAAGCCGGATCTCGTGCTGTGGCAGGTCGGGACCAATGACGCGCTGACCGCATCGGTCTCCGAGCCGAAGTTCGAAGCGGTGGTCGAACGCGGCATCCTGTCGATCGAGCGGCATAAGAGCGACGTGCTGCTCGTCGATCCGCAATTCATCAAAAAGGTCCAAGATCCCGCCCGTTACGAGCGTTTCGTCGAGACGTTGGAGCGCGTCGCGGAGAAGGAGCACATCTGCCTTTTTTCGCGCTACCATTTGATGAAGACGCTCGATGCGGCGCCGGGGGGCGGCGTCGAGCCTCTGCTCGCGCCTGACGGTCTCCATATGAACGACGCCGGCTATGCCTGCGTCGCCGAACGCCTCGCGGGCCAGATCCAGGACCTTGTGAGCCGTCTCGATCCTTGACGCCGCGGTCGGCGAGCGGAGCGACGTTGGCGCAGCGCGGCCGCTGGCGTGCGCGCAAAATCAGGTCTCGAGACCGGCGCCCACGGAAAATAAGGGAGCGGCCAGCTCGACGTAAAGGCGTCGCCACGGCTGATCGTCGATGAGCCGCCAGCGATGTCCCGTTCCCGCCGTGTCGGACGCCAGCAGTATGTCGCCTGGGCGCAGCACAAACGTCTCGCCATCGCGTGTGGTGAACTCCAAAGTTCCGGAGAGCGTGACGACGAATTGCTCGCATGGCGCGGTGTGCCAGTCGCGCGAGGCGCCGGGCGCGGTCTCCTCGAAATGCGCCAATTTCGCTGGCGTTACGGTTCCCAACGGAAGCGCGATATGGTCGACGTGGGAGCGGCCGTCGCTCCCCGTATACAGGTGAATGCAGCGGATTACGTCTGGAGCCATTTCTTCACCAACTGCGGGAGCGCCCCGCTTTTGTGCAATCGCGCTTGGGCGTCGTTTATCGCCGTGCGCAAGGCGTCGTCGCCGAGGCGAACTGCGACGCCGAGCCTCTCATCGGTGATCCCGTCCTGCACGATGCGCAATTGCGGACGATTCCTGATCATCCAGCGCATCACGGGAGCGAGCTTCATCACCGCGCCGATCTTCCCGGCGGACAGGTCATCCAACATCGCGCCGATGTCGTGATATGCATAGGTGCGCATTTCGGCGATCCGGCCTTCATCCTTGAGGCGATGCGCCACTGGCTCGGAGGTATTGCCCTGCTGCACGCCAAGGATCATGCCGCGCAGATCGTCGATCGACCTGACGCTCGGCGTCGCCTCGACATTGCAAACGAGACTCTGGCCGGATCGGACGTAAGGCGCGCAGAACGACGCCAGCCGTAGCCGGTCGGGCGTGATCGTCGCCCCGGACGCGACGCAATCCCACGTCCCGCGCGCGAGCCCCTCGAAGATGCCGTTGAAATCCGCGCCCGTAAAAGGAGCGAGCCGCCAAGCGAGACCGAGTTCGGCGGCGACCGCCTGCATCAGCTCGATGTCGAAGCCGCGAGCCTCCCCGTCCTCCATGAATTCGAATGGGGGATCGGGCAATGCGGCGCCGACGCATAAGACGCCGGATGTGAGGGTGCTGACGTCCATGGGACAAATATACGCGTTTACGTCCGCCAAGACCCTGGAAAAAAGCCGAGCAAGCGGCGCAAAAAAGGGCCGGCCTCACCGGCCGGCCCCGATCACTTCGAAAAGCTAAGCGTTTTTTGCAACATTTGAATCATTGCGCGTCTCACTGAAACGCGCAGTGCGCCGGCGCACTTGCGCGTGCGGCGCGGGCCATGTCCGAAGCGCCCGCCAAGCCGGCGTCTCGTCGCCTCGATGGACTTTGTCTCGGTCAAAAGCCGCTGCGACGATGTCGGCGGCAGCAGATTGGGCAAATTTGCCGCTTGAAATCAGGCCGCACACGTTCCTCAATCACAAGCGCTCAGATGAGCGAGAAGGGACACAAAAGTGTGCAGCATTCCGGAAGATATTTTCACCGAACCTGAGTTCTCCCCCGATACGCTCGCCAATCTAGGTCCGCTACGCCGCTTGGCCGGCGTGTGGCAGTCCGATCAGGGCGTGGACGTCAATCCCAAGGCCGAAGGGCCGGAAAGACGCGCGTATCGCGAGCATATAAGGATGGATCCGATCGACCCGCAAACGAACGGGCCGCAACTCCTCTATGGTTTGCGCTATCACATCCATATCAACACCGCGGAGGAGGCGATCACCTTTCACGACCAGGTCGGTTATTGGCTCTGGGAGCCGGCCACGGGCCTGATCATGCAGACCATCGCGATCCCGCGCGGACAAGTCGTGCTGGCGGGTGGAACGGCGAAGCCCGATGACGCGCGCATTTCGGTCGAGGCGCGGCGTGGCGACAGTCGCTTCGGCATTTGCTCGACGACGTTCCTGGAAGAAGCGTTTCGCACCGACTATTACCGCATCGACATCGCCTTCAACGACGATGGCAGCTGGACCTATGTGACGCGAACGGATCTCGCCCTGCGCGGCAAGACGCCGCCGTTCAACCACCACGACACAAATACGCTGCGGCGGATCGCGCCCCCGGCGGCAAATCCGCTCGTCGGCCTGCTGAAGGACAGCAAGGTGAGTTAGCTCTGAATTCTCGAAAACGGCATGTCGCCCCCGATGTTAGTCCACCCCGAGTCGCCAGAACTTTCGGTGCAATCGGGAGGTCGCTGGCGTTTTGCCATAATAGAACGAACGATTCGATAAATTGAAATTGAGAGATAATCGCGTTCGATTAAATATAGTTCTGTTGGCATATTGTGGCGATTGCAGTCTTGCCTTCCCGACCCCGGATCGTCGAACCGCTCGGGATCATGACGCCATGCTCCTGGCGCCGCCGGAATCGCAAAAGGTGCTGCGCTCGGCGACCATGCCATATTGGTTGCGCCATGTTGCGACGTTGAGGTCGTCACAGATCGAGCAACTGAGCGAGGGAAGGAAAGCCCCATTCATGAACTGGGTTGGGTGACCTCTTGAAGGAACAAGAAAAGCAGCTTTGGGTTGGCGAGGCAGCGAATGTGGTCTGAACTACGCGGACTGAAAGACGAGATCGATTTTGGCACCCCGCCACGAAATGGATCGCCCGTAACGCTTGATATCGACGACGTGACCGTCACGGTTCCCGCCGGCAGTTCGGTCATGCTTGCCGCCGCGAAAGCGGACCGCGCAATCCCAAAGCTTTGCGCCACCGACATGCTCGAGTCCTTTGGCAGCTGTCGCGTCTGTCTCGTAGAGATCGAAGGCCGCGGCGGGTTCCCGGCTAGCTGCACGACGCCGGTCGTCGAGGGCATGAAGGTCAAGACCCAGACCGCGACGCTGCAGCGCCTGCGCAAGGGCGTTCTAGAGCTTTACCTCTCCGACTTCCCCGAAAGCGAAATGGCCGACGGGTGGAGCGAGTTCCACGAAACGCTAAAGGCCGAAGGGATCACATCCCATCCGTACGGCAAGGACGGCGCCAATCACTTCGACGCTCACGTCGACGCCTCCAACCCCTACTTCCTGTTCGATCCGGCGAAATGCATCGTCTGCAGTCGCTGCGTGCGCGCCTGCGCCGAGGTGCAGGGGACCTTCGCCATCACCATCGCCGGCCGCAGCTTCGAATCGAAAGTCGTCGCAAGCCAGGATCAGCCGTTCTTCGAATCGGAATGCGTGAGTTGCGGCGCCTGCGTGCAGGCCTGCCCGAGCCATGCGCTGGTCGAGAAGAGCCTCTTCGAGGGAGAGTACAAACATGCCGAACCCGCGGAAGCCTGAGAAGTCGGTCGTCACGACCTGCGCCTATTGCGGCGTCGGCTGCGGCTTCAAGGCCGAGACGCGCGCGGGCAAGATCGTGCGCATGACGCCGTGGAAAGAAGGCAAGGCGAACCATGGCCACAGCTGCATCAAGGGCCGCTTCGCCTATGACTATTACAATGCGCCTGACCGCGTGCGCACGCCGCTGATCCGCGCCTCGATCGAGGACCCGTGGAAGCCCGTGAGCTGGCAGGAGGCGTTTGACTACGCGGCGAGCGCGTTCAAGCGCATCCAGGCCAAATATGGCGTGAAGTCCGTCGGCGCCGTCTCCAGCTCGCGCTGCACGAATGAGGAGATTTTCCTCACACAGAAATTTGCGCGCGCCGTGCTCGGCAACAACAATATCGACAACTGCGCCCGCATCTGCCACTCGCCGACGCAGTTCGGCCTGACCAACACGATCGGCGCGGGCGCGGCGAGCCAGCACTTCGATTCTATCCTTCAGGCCGACGTCATCATGGTTGTCGGCGCCAATCCGACTGAGGGCCACCCAGTCTTCGGCTCGCTGATGAAGCGGCGCATTCGCCAGGGCGCGAAGCTGATCGTCATCGACCCGCGCAAGACCGAGACCGTGGAATCCGCCCATTGCAAGGCCGACGTCCACCTTGCGATCCGTCCCGGCACGAATGTCGCGATCCTCGACAGCATCGCGCATGTCGTCGTGCGCGAGAAGCTCTACAATGAAGAATTCGTGCGCGCGCGCTGCGAAGTGAAGGAATTTGAGAACTGGAAGGCGCTGGTCGGCTCCGACAAATATGCGCCAGAAATCATCGGCCCGATCGCCGGCGTCGATCCGGCGGACATCCGCAAGGCGGCGCGGATGTATGCCGGCGGTCCCAACAGCGCCATCTATTACGGCCTCGGCGTCACCGAACATTCGCAGGGCTCGACCGGCGTGATGTGCCTCGGCAATCTCGGCCTCTCCTGCGGCATGCTGGGACGCGAGGGCGTGGGCGTCAATCCGCTACGGGGTCAGGGCAATGTGCAGGGGGGAAGCTGTCTCGGCAGCTGGCCGCATGTGTTCAGCGGCTACCGCTTCGTGACGGATTACGCCACCCGCTCGAGCTTTGAAGCGGAATGGGGCGTGACCCTCGACGCCGAGCCCGGCCTGCGCCTGCCCAACATGCTCGACGCCGCCGTCGCGGGGTCCTTCAAGGGCATGTACATCATGGGCGAGGATCCGGTGCAGAGCGATCCGAACCAGCACCACGTCATCGCCGCGATGAAGAACATGGAGTGCGTCGTGCTCCATGATCTCTTCCTCAATGAGACGTCGAAATACGCCCATATTTTCTTCCCCGGCTCATCGTCGCTGGAGAAGGACGGCACATTCACCAATGCGGAACGCCGCGTCTCGCGCGTGCGCAAGGTGATCGAGCCGCTGGCCGGCCTTCAGGACTGGGAGATCACGGTAAAGCTTATGAACGCCATGGGCTACAACGTCACCTACAACAATCCCGGTGAGGTTCTCGACGAGATTGCGCGGCTGTCGCCCAACTACCGCGGCATAAGTTTCGCGCTGATCGACCGCGTCGGCTCGGCGCAATGGCCCTGCAACGAGGATGCGCCCGAGGGCACTGAAGTGCTCCACATCGGGAAGTTCCCGCGCGCCAACGGGCTTGGCGCCTTCATGCTCACCGAATATGTGCCGACAGCGGAGCGCACCAACGATAAATATCCGCTGCTGCTGACAACGGGCCGCATTCTCTCACAATATAATGTCGGCACGCAGACGCGGCGCACGCCGAACTCCATGTGGCATCCCGAAGACGTGCTCGAAATCAACGAACAGGACGCCATGGCGCGCGGCCTGAAGAGCGGCGACTGGGTGAAGCTGTCGAGCCGCTTCGGCCAGACTGAGCTGCGCGCGAAGATTTCCGAGCGCGTGAATCCGGGCGTTGTCTACACAACGTTCCACCACGCGAAGTCGAAGGCCAACGCCGTCACATCGGATCTCTCCGACTGGGCGACGAACTGTCCCGAATACAAGGTCACGGCGGTCGATGTCGTTCGCACCAACGGCCCCGCCGCCGACAGCGTGCAGGAAGCGGAAAGGCCGCGTATCGATGAACTGGAGCCGGCGGAATGCGCATGACGCAGTCGCCTTCGCCGGGCGTCGACATTCCTGTCATGGCGCTCGATCGCATCGTTCTGATGGCGAACCAGATCGGCGATTTCTTCGCGCCCTATCCGCCGGAAAGGCGCGCGGAAGGCATCAGGAATCATCTGCGGACCTATTGGGATCCGAGGATGCGCGCAGAGCTGATTGCGCTGATCGAAACGGGGGGCGCGGGCCTCGCGCCCCATGTCGTCGAAGGCGCGAAACTGCTGCTGAACGATACCCATTCCAAGCCCGGCTATTACGGACCGCCGAAGGCTTGATCTGTCCGCGGAGTCGGTCGGTGGGCGAACGGCGGGAGTCGGGGAGGCCCTCTCTCGATAAAATGAAAGTTGAAGGCCTGGTGGCGCAATCAACCGAGAGGCGTTTAATGGAGGATCACGATCAATCGTCGGGCCCGGGTGTGTAACAGCGCCCTTTCCGGCCCGCCCGACCGTCCGCGCGTACTGCCACAGCCCCCAGAGGGGGAGCAGAAAGACATACGAATTGCTTGGGTTTACTAAAGTGACCAGGAAGGCGGGTGGCCTTAGTCTTATACATGGTCGACTGCCATGTCTGGTTTTAGCGACCCGGTGACGATTAAGACTCCGACGCCCGGCGCGGCGACCAGATTGGTCATCCGGCAGCCGGACGATTGGCACGTGCATCTGCGTGACGGCGCCATGCTGAGGACGGTGGTCAACGAAACATCCCGGCAATTTGCGCGGGCGATCGTTATGCCGAACCTCATTCCGCCGGTGACGACGGTTGCCGCCGCGGAGGCGTATCGCTCGCGCATTCAGGCGGCGCTCGCGCCGGGTCTCGCGTTCACGCCGCTCATGACCGCGTACCTCACCGACACGATTGATCCCGGCGAAATCGAGAGGGGCTTCGGATCGGGCGTATTCACAGCGGCCAAGCTCTATCCGGCGCACGCGACCACCAATGCCGCGCAAGGCGTGACCGATATCGAGCGCATCTATCCTGTCCTCGAGGTGATGCAGCGACTTGGGATGCCGTTGCTGGTGCACGGTGAGGTCGTTGACCACCGCGTCGACGTCTTCGATCGCGAGGCTGTTTTCATCGAGCGTGTTCTCGCGAAACTTCTCGCGGCATTTCCGGCGCTAAGAGTGGTGTTGGAGCACATAACGACCGAGGAGGCGGTCGCGTTCGTCGAGACCGCCGGACCGAACCTCGGCGCGACGATCACGCCGCATCACCTGGTCATCAATCGAAACGCGATGTTCGAAGGCGGTATCCGCCCGCACCTGTACTGCCTTCCCGTCGCCAAGCGGGAACGGCATCGACTAGCGCTGCGCCGCGCCGCGACATCGGGCAATCCGAGTTTTTTTTTGGGCACGGACTCAGCGCCGCACGCGGTGGATGAGAAGGAGTCCGACTGCGGATGCGCTGGCATTTTCAACGCTCCCGTGGCGTTGGAAACTTACGCCGCGGTTTTCGACGAGGAAGGCGCGCTGGAGAGACTGGAAGCTTTCGCCGCCGAACATGGCCCCCGCTTCTACGGTCTTTCCCTCAATACCGGCTCCGTCGTCCTCGAACGGATACCCAGAAGAGTGCTCTCAACCATGGCTGTCGCCAACACTCGCATCATACCATTTCAGGCGAACGCTACCCTCGCCTGGACGTTTCGCGGACGATCGAGCGGCGGTTACTAGCATGGCCGAATCGCGCCATCCCTACGCGGGTCGAACGGCCGTGATCGCCACGATGCACCGCAAGGAAGAGGCCGTGGCGCCCGCGCTCATGTCGACGCTCGGCTTAATCGTCACATCAACGCCTGGACTAGATACTGATCAACTTGGCACGTTCTCTGGAGAGATTCCGCGCGATGGCACGATGCTCGACGTTGCATTGCGTAAAGCGCGTTTGGGCATGAGCGCCGCAGGTGTGCCTCTTGGGCTTGCGAGTGAAGGCTCATTTGGTCCGCATCCCGCCATTCCGTATATTCCTGCGGGCATGGAGCTCCTGGTTTTTGTAAACGACGAGAGGGGGATTGTTGTCACCGAAAGCTTAATCACGGAGCAAACGAATTATGATCATCTGGTCATTTCGCCCGGCGAAGCATCCGACGCGTTTCTGCAAAAGATCGGTTTTCCGACCCATGGGCTGATCGTGCGGCCGAACGAAGGTGAGGTGGCGTCTGCTCTCGCTAAGGGCATTGTCGACCCCGACCGCTTAAGGCGCGCCATTGAAGCAGCCGCTGCTGTATCATCGGATGGCCGGGCGCGCATGGAGACGGACATGCGCGCTCACTTCAACCCGACGCGGATGGAGAGTCTTGCCATATTGTCCGTTCGTCTTGCGCAGCGCCTGGCGCGGCAATGCCCGGCCTGCGGCTGCCCGGGTTTTGGTCGGACCGGATCTCGCACGGGTTTGGTCTGCGAGGATTGCGGCACGCCCACTGAGTTGGTCGTTGCTGAGATATTAGGGTGTCCCGCATGCGATTATACGGAAGAGCGCCTTCGAGGAGATGGATTGCAACGCGCGCCGGCTCAGCACTGCCCTTTGTGCAATCCATGATGCATTGTGAGAATCCCCAGCTCCCGGACCTTCCGGTGACACTGAGCCAGTGTCACTTTCCGCGCAGGATTCTCCGTGAGGCGGAGAGCACGCTTCGCCAGTGATGCGGTCACGCGCACCATTTCAGCAAGAGGAACTGTGGTGACATCCTACGAGACGCGCGGCCATCGCACGCAAGGTGGACGGCTCGCTATGAACCAAAAAAATCGTCGTGCGCGACGCCGCAGCGGAAGCCACACAGCGCTTCATCGCGATGAAACTGTCGGGCGTCACGGACAGCGAGTCGATCCCGCACTCAACGAGGAACTCCGCGAATTCCGGTCGGAAAACGAGTTCGTCATTATGAAATAGATTATTCGATAAAGAGAAATTTAAACAAGGTTTGCGCGCGTCTAGTATTAGGCGAATAATTGTTACGTCGAGGGAAATTTGTCTCTTTTTCCAAGTCGGGCAGCGACATCTTCGGGCTGGCGTCACGCATGACGCGGTGCTGATGAGTCAGGAAACCGGCGGCATGACGCTGCGCAGGGCAAGCGCGCCGACGGATGCGCCGAGCGTGGCGCAGGCGATCGGCGCCATCATGGCGGAAGTTTCGGAGGGCGCATGGCGCTGACAGTTTTGCGCGGCGGCCATGTCGTCGATCCGGCGACCGGCCAGGACGCGATCGGCGACGTGTGGTTCGAGGACGGCCGCATCGTCGAGCGGCCCGAAGGGCGCAGCGCCGACAAGGAGATCGACGTCTCCGGCCATATCGTCATGGCCGGCGCGATCGACATCCATTCGCATATCGCGGGCGGCAATGTGAACACGGCGCGACTGCTGCTGCCGGAGCTGCATCGCGCGATTCGCGCGCGGCTCGCCGACACGCCGCTGTCGACGGCCAAATGGTCGAGCTACGAGACCGGCCGTCTCTACGCCCAGATGGGCTTCACCACGGTCGTCGAGCCGGCGATGGCGCCGCATCACGCCCTGCAGACCCATCTCGAATTCAACGACGTGCCGATCATCGACAAGGGCGCGCTCACCGTGCTCGGCAATGATGACTTTCTGCTCGGCATGTTGCGCGACGGTGAGAAGGACGGCGCGATCAACGATTATGTCGCGCAGACCGTCGAGAACACCCGCTCGCTTGGCTTGAAGTGCATCAATCCGGGCGGGGTCGAAGCCTTCAAGGAGAACATGCGCGTCTTCGGGCTTGACGACGTCGTGCCGTTTTACGGGCTGACGTCACGCCAGATTTTCCAGGCGCTGCAGAAGTCGACTCAGGCGCTGGGCATCGCCCATCCGCTGCATCTGCACATGAACAATCTCGGCCTTGCCGGCAATATCGACACGGCGCTCGCCACGATCGACGCGGCGCAGGGGCTGCCGCTCCATCTCGCCCATGTGCAGTTCTACGCCTATGGCAAGGAAGGCAAGAACGGCTTCTCGTCGGCCGGCGCGTTCTTCGCCGAGAAGATCAACGCGAATCCGAATGTTTCCGTCGACGTCGGCCAGGTGATGTTCTCGGACACGGTGACGATTTCGTCCGACGTTCTGAAACAGTTCAACAGCCTGCCCGGCGCGATCCCGAAGAAGGGCGCGATCTTCGATGGCGACGCCAATGGCGGCGGCATTGTTCCCTACGTCTACAAGATTTCGAACTACTACAACGCCATCCAATGGGCGGCGGGCCTGGAGCTCTTCCTGCTCATTGAAAATCCTGAGCAGGTGTTCTTCACCACCGACCATCCGAACGGCGGCCCCTTCACAACCTATCCGGAGCTCTTCGCGCTGCTGATGAGCGCCGATCTTCGCGCGCAGCATCTTGCGCGGCTTCCGGCTGAGGTGCTGGAGCACACGACGCTGCCGTCGATTTCGCGCGAATACACGCTTTACGAAATCGCCCAGATGAGCCGCTCCGGCGCCGCCAAGCTCTTCGGCTTTGTCGATCGCGGCCGGCTTAGTCCAGGCGCCGTCGCCGACATCGCCGTTTATAAGCCCGGACGCGACGTCGCCGGCATGTTCCGGCGCGCGGCCTTCGTGTTCAAGGATGGCGCTCTCGTCGTGCGCGATGGCCAAGTCTCGCATTACACGCGCGGCAAGACGCTGCATATTCGCCCGCGTTACGATGGGCAGATCACGAAGCGCCTCGATTCCTATTACGATGAGCTTTACGGACTGCCGCGCAGCATTTTCGACGTGCCCGACGCGGCGCTGCCGCACAAGGACGCCTTTGCGGAGGTTCCATGCCGGATATAATTCGCAACGGCGTGACGATAGACGACAATTTCGCCGAAGCCTTCCCCATGAGCGGAGAGGGTATGCGCGTGATGCTATCTACGACGGCGGCACTCGCGGGACAGGAGAGTGGAGACAAGGATGCGCAAGCGTCCGAGAGGACCTTAGAGTTGAATGATGAGGACACTGCGCCGATGTTACACTTCGATAGTTTCCTTCTGCTCTTGGTGCGATCTGACAATGATATTCCACGCGCTTGCAGGGAACTAAGGGAGTTTCTAGCGTTTCGGGACGCCCGATTCCCGACAATTCATGAAGAGCACAACGAAGAGTTTGTCGGAATATGGGTCGACCCCTTGGTGGTCGGTTCACCCCCAGAACTGTTGGGCCACACCTCGGCATCTGATCATCGCGCATTCCGGACCAGCGAGTCATTTGGTTCGAGCGGAATATGGCTATTGTGTTGGCTAGATGCTGCACTTGGAAGCAGTTCAGTGGATCTCGGAGCTTTACGTGAATCATTGGTGTCAGCCTTGATCGAACAGCGGACGCTTCACCAACATCATCCTGCTCCGCAGTTCGCTCCAGTCTTCGATGCGGCCGATGGGTTGGCGCATATATGTCTTCAGACCGAGCGTCTACGAACATTGTTTGCAGAAATAATTGGCGAGCCCCTCACATGGAACAGAACGACAGGAGTTCTGGGGCGTGTGAACGAATTTGAGCAGGCAGATGCTGGTAGCGACGCTGCCGATCTGAATTGAAATTTATGGATCGATCGTGGTTTCCGCGGTCAAACGAGTCCGCCTAATCAAGCGCCATCGATAGGAGTTCCGAATGAGAATAAGAGAAATGTCGGCGGCGGCTGTCGCGCTTGCCGGACTCTTCCTCCCGCTGGAGCCGGCGGCGGCGCGCGACAACTTTGAATTTAGAAATCCACGCGCTCATTCCGGCGCTGATGGAATCAAGAGCCATCGCCACAATGGCGCCTGGATCGGTAACGACCGCGGACATTGGGGCGCAGACCGCGGCCGGCGCCGGGGCCATGGTCACGATCACTTCAGCCCCCGGGGACATGGCGGCCATCATTGGGGCTGGTGAGGCGCGTGGCGCGGACCCTTACCGTTTTGGACTCGGGCCGGGACACTTTCGGTTCGCCGGAGGGGAGCTTCTCAAGCAGGCGCTTGAGGTGTTCGGCGGCGGCTTCGATCAGTCCGCTGCGGGCGCGCGCCGGGTCGATCTCGACGGCCGCCATATTCGCCATCACCTTGGTGAGATTAGCGGTCGGAAGCCCCCGCGAGGACCTAAATGCAGGATCGCCACTTATAAATCTTTGGCAGTCGCCAAGACTGCATCCGTCAATGCCCGCAGTTCTTCATCCTGAATGTTCAGCGCGGGAGTGAGGTAGATGCAGTCCGTCAACGTGCGAATCCATACGCCCTGCGCGAGCAGACTGGTTCGGACCCTTGCGTGATCCAACTGGCTATTGAATTGCACGACACCAATCGCTCCTAGCACGCGTACATCGATGACTCTTGGTAGATCACGGCAGGGTTCAAGGTCGCGCTTCAGCGCCAACTCTACGCGCTGCGCCTGCTCCAACCTGGGCTCGCTCTCGAATAGATCCAGAGATGCGTTCGCGGCGCTGCAAGCGAGGGGATTGGCCATATAGGTCGGGCCATGCATGAGGGCTTTCTGGTGATCGTCGGACCAGAACGCCTCGAAAACATGAACACGAGCGAGTGTGGCCGCCAACGTAATTGTGCCTCCAGTCAGCCCTTTCCCGATACACATGATGTCAGGAATTACGCTGGCGTGTTCACAGGCAAACATCCTACCGGTGCGGCCAAAGCCGGTGAAAATCTCGTCGGCGATCATAATGATGTCATGTTTTGTGCAAAGATCTCGCACACTCCGCAAGGTCGCCGCATCATGAAATTTCATGCCTCCCGCGCCCTGCACAATGGGCTCGATGATAACAGCAGCGATACGATCTCGCTCACGTCTCAGCAAATCATCTAGCGCCGTCTGTGTCTCCTTGTCGCGGGGGAGATCGGCCAACAAATTCTTTGGAAGGTAATTCCCGAAGTGGCTGTGCATGCCCTCGTCGGGATCGCAGATCGCCATGCACGCCGTTGTGTCCCCATGGTAGCCATGGCGAAAGTGGACAAATTTTGTGCGCCCCGATTCTCCCTTGTTCAACCAGTACTGCACAGCCATCTTGAGCGCAACTTCTACAGCGACAGAACCTGAATCGACGAAAAACACCCGGGTAAGATCACCGGGAGAAATCGCGGCGATCCGTTTGGCGAGACGCAGTGCCGGTTCGTGGGTTATCCCTCCAAACATAATATGTGGCATACGCTCCATCTGCGTGCACATGGCAGCGAGAATATGCGGATGATTGTAGCCATGACATGCCGTCCACCAGGAACCTACGCCGTCGATTAACTCGCGTCCGTCTGCAAGTCGAATGCGTGCGCCGTGTGTTGCGTCAGCGAGCAAAGGCCGCGGCTCGGTTTTCATTTGGGTGTAAGGCAACCAAATATTGGCGCCATCGACACCTCCCCCATCCTCCTCACCATACGAGCGCCCGTCGTTGGAGCAGATCATGCGCTTTCTCTAGGATTGAATTCCATGAATGGCGCGCGGTCGCCAGACTCCTGACATTTTAGCCTTCATCAATTATCGGTGTTGCTAGAAATAGCCTTCACGCTTCTTTTGCTCGAGCGAACCGCCGTCCTCGCCGTCGCTGATGCGCCCCTGCCGCTCAGAACATTTCGAACGCAATGTTTCCTCGACGACGGTTTCGATATCGGCCGCTTCGGACTCGATGGCGCCGGTGACCGGCCAGCAACCGAGCGTCCGAAAGCGGACTGTCTTCATCACGACCTGCTCGCCGGGCTGGAATCGCATTCTGCTTTCGTCGTCGACGACGACGAACGAACCCTTTCTCTCGACGACGGGCCGCGGCGACGCGAAATAGAGCGGCGCCAGTTCGATCTTGTGCATCAGCACGTAATCCCACAAATCCGCCTCGGTCCAGTTTGACAGCGGAAACACGCGAGCCGATTGCCCTTTGCCGAGGCGCAAATTGAACTGACGCCAGAACTCGGGCCGCTGCTGGCGCGGATCCCAGACGTGCTTGTCGCTGCGCACTGAAACGATCCGTTCCTTTGCCCGCGACCGCTCTTCGTCGCGCCGCGCGCCGCCGAAAATCACATCGTATTTTCCGTGATCAAGCGCCGCCTTCAGCGGCTCGGTGCGCATGAGCAGCGTATATCGGTCGCCATAATCAAACGGGTTAATGCCGGCGGCGCGCCCGTCTTCGTTCGCATGAGCAATCAGCGTGAAGCCATGCGTTCGCGCGAAGGAATCGCGAAAGTCGATGAGGGCTCCGAACTCCCAGGTCGAGTCGATATGCAGCAGCGGAAATGGCGGCTTGGATGGATAAAAGGCGCGAAGCGCGAGATGCGCGAGCACGGTTGAATCCTTGCCCGCCGAAAACAGCATTACCGGCCGTTCGGCTTCCGCCACTGCCTCCCTCAGAATGTGGATGGACTCCGCCTCGAGCCAGGAAAGATGAGAAAGTTCGCCCTTCAAAACAACGCCTTTCCTCTCACCCTTCAGCGGAGTCCTGCGCGGTCGACCGCCGAGCGATCCGACGACTCGGCCCCGATCGCCGCCAGGCGCCGATCATGCCGCTTCGGACACGCTCGCGCCTTCGCGCGCCGCGGCGATCGCCTCGCTGAATGTCTTGAGCCCGGGCTTTGGCGACATAACGAGCGCCGCCATGTTTCCCGGCGGATGTTCGTTGCGCCACATCTTCATATGCGCTTCGGGAATGCTGTCCCACGAGAAGACGTCAGACATGCAGGGATCGACGCGGCGGTCGACCACGAACAGATTCGCGGCGCTCGCCTGCTTCAAATGCGCGAAATGCGAGCCTTGAATGCGCTTCTGACGCATCCACACATAGCGCGCGTCGAAGGTGATGTTGAAGCCGGACGTGCCGGCGCAGAACACCACCATGCCGCCGCGCTTCGCGACTAGCACCGAGACCGGAAAGGTCGCCTCGCCCGGATGTTCAAAGACGATGTCGACGTCCTTCTTGCCGGTGATGTCCCAGATCGCCTTGCCGAATCTGCGCGCTTCCATGGTCCAGTGATGGTACTCTGGCGAATTGACCTTCGGCAGCTGACCCCAGCACTTGAAATCCTTTCGGTTGATGACGCCCTTGGCGCCGAGCGACATAACATAGTCGCGCTTCGAATCATCCGAGATGACCCCAATCGCATTGGCGCCGACCGCCGCGCAAATCTGCACGGCGAAAACGCCAAGACCGCCCGAGGCGCCCCAGACGAGAACATTGTCGCCGGGCTTGAGCTCATGCGGCGTATGGCCGAAGAGCATGCGATAGGCGGTGGCGAGCGTTAAAGTGTAGCAGGCCGACTCCTCCCAAGTCAGGTGCTTGGGCCGCTCCATGAGCTGACGGTCCTGCGCGCGGCAAAATTGGGCGAAAGAACCGTCAGGCGTTTGATAGCCCCAAATCCTTTGCGACGTCGAGTACATCGGGTCGCCGCCATTGCACGCTTCATCGTCGCCGTCATCCTGATTGCAGTGGATGATGACTTCGTCGCCGACCTTCCAGCGCTTAACCTTGGAGCCCACCGCCCAGACGATGCCGGATGCGTCGGAGCCGGCGATATGATGGAGACTGTTGTGTCCGTCGAACATGGACACAGGCTCGCCGAGCGAGGCCCAGATTCCATTGTAGTTGACGCCGGCCGCCATCACGAGAACGAGCACGTCGTGGCTGTCGAGCTCCCATGTAGGCAGGACCTCAAGTTGCATCGCCGTTGCGGGCGGCCCCTGGCGCTCGCGTCGGATCGCCCAGGCGTACATGTTCTTCGGCACATGTCCAAGCGGCGGGAATTCGCCAATTTCATAGAGATCCTTGAGCATCATTTCTCCTCAATCCAACTGCCAGAAAAGACTATGAATACTTCGAGTTTGTGAAAAATTCGAAGTTCAGAATGAATCGTTCGAAGAAAGAGAACAGAGGGAGCGAGGTTGGCGCAGGAGCACGATGGCGGATCGCGTGACGCGATCACCGCAGTAGGATCGTGGAGAAAGGGCTAACCCGGTTTTAAGATCGACCGATGTCGGCGCTATCCGATCGATAGCGAGACAATCGACGCCGCGGCAGCCAAAAATTTCGATTGATGGAGCAAGTCGTTCCGATCATAGAATGATTGATGAGCTTTTTGAACTACCATCACCTCCGATACTTCTGGGCGATCGCAAATGAAGGCGGCCTGACGCGCGCCGCGAAATTGCTGAACGTATCGCCCTCCTCGCTGTCGGTCCAACTGAAGTCCTTGGAGGAGCAGCTCGGTCAGCCGCTTTTCGAGCGTGATGGCCGCAGGCTGCGCCTGACCGAAGCGGGGCGCATCGCCTTCGACTACGCCAAGGTGGTCTTCAAGTCCGGCGACGAGCTGCTGAGCACATTCAAGAGCTTGAGCCTCGGCCATCGTCAAATGCTGCGCATCGGCTCCGTCGCCACGCTTTCCCGCAACTTCCAGATTGAGTTTCTCAAGCCGCTGATCGACCGCGAGGATGTGGAGCTGGTCGTGAAGTCGGGGGCGCTCGGAGAGCTTCTCCCCCAGCTGGAAACGCATGCGATCGATCTCGTGCTGGCCAATCAGCCGGCGACCATGGAGCTGAATTCAGAATGGCGGAATCTGCTTATCGCCGAGCAGGCGGTAAGCATCATCGGTCATCCCGAGCTGCTGAAAAAAGGAAGAGGCAGAGGTGCTTCTTTTCGATTTCCGAACGATCTCGCAAGAGTGCCAATTGTTCTCCCCGGGCGCGGAGAGGCGATCAGGATCGCGTTCGATCGCATCGTTGACGAAGCGGGCATCAAGCCGATCGTGCTTGCCGAAGTCGACGACATGGCAATGTTGCGTCTGATCGTCAGAGAGAGCCATAGCGTCACGCTGGCGCCGCCGGTCGTGGTTAAGGAGGAGCTTGCGTCGGGCGCGTTGGTCGAGCTTTGTCGCCTGGAGCAGATTACCGAGTCCTTTTACGCCATTACCCGAAACCGCCGGTTTGAGCACCCGCTGTTGAAAGAGCTCCTCGGCGTCGAGCGACAGCGATCGTCAAGGGAATAGCTCACGGGCGTCGATACTCCCAATAATCTGGGCGATAGCGGAGTTCCTAATTTTCCTTTGAGTTGTCACCGCGTAGATTCTCTCTGCCACGCCATCGATCGCGCCGATAACTTCCAGCCCATAGCGCTGGCGGACTTCCTGCCGCGCGTCCGTCGGCGCGAAAGTCAGTGCGTCGCAACTCGCTGCGACGCTCTTTCGCAGTTCGCTGTTCCCGATTTCCGACTTGATGTCCGGTTCAATGCCGTGAATGCGGAGCCAAAGATCCAGCGATTGTCGCAGAGAGCTTTTTTGAATGGGCAGTACCACGGGCGCGCGATGAAGCGACTGCGGAAAGCCCTTGCTATGGCTCTTCACTTTGGCCGCCGGACCGAACAGCGAGATTTCGAGGGTCGCAAGTAGGTGGCTGGACGTGGCGTTGTGATCGGAGCACGCGGGGGACGCGGTCAGGATCGCAAGATCGTAGGCGCGCAGTCGCAAATCCTGCAGCACGCGTTCGGAGTCGCTACTGGCGCAGCAGAGCGTCAGCGGATGCTGAGCATTCAGCGCGCGCGACAGCAGTCGTAACGCGACCGACATATCGACGCCGTCGCAGACGCCGACCTTTAGATTGGGGCTCTGTTCCGCCGACGCGCCTTCCAGCCATTTAGTCAGTTCGTCGCCGACGCTGAATATTTCATGCGCATAATTGAAGACGAGCCAGCCGTTCTCGGTCAGATTGAGTTTCCGACCCTCCCGCTTGAACACCTTCGAGACGATCGCCTTCTCGAACAGGGCGAGCTGACCGCTGATCGTGGGTTGCGCGAGGTTCAACGCTTCACAGGCGCTCTTGATCGAGCCCGTCTTCGCGACCATCCAGAAGTAATACAGGTGCTGATAGTTGAGCCGGTCCAATATGAAAGCCTGCGGTCTGTTTCTCGATTCTGATACAGCGCGGGCATCAAAGGGAAAAGTTCGCAATTGCGAACCTGCCGTTCGGTTTTGTTAAAGGACTGTGACAGCGACGGCTCAAGCCAGAATCCGATCTCGTTTTCCACAAGATTTACTCGATGGGAAGCATGTGCTCGCGCCGCCCGAAGACAGAGTCGTCCTTTAGATGGCGCGCTCGGGAGGTCGTTTAGAAGGATCCCTCCTCACGCGCACGCAGACGCGAAGGTATCGAAAAAGGCAATGTTACGTTTGGTTTTTTGAATTTGTTGCGCGTTAGGCCTTTTGCTAACGAAGAAAGCCGTCGGCGGAAACACCCTGTGTGGAAGTGGATCGTTCACCTGAGTCAATCGTGCGACAAGTTGTGCTCGCCGTCACGGATGCGCTCGCGAACATCGAGCCGCATTTTCGCAACCGGCGGCCAGCATGATCGTATCCTTCGATAGGCTGGTTGGCGGCAAGCTGCTTCTGTTTCTTGGCGCGCTGGGGATTGGATACGTCGACGTTTTGTCGAATGTCTCCGGCCATAGCGTGCTGACACCTTACTCTGCCGGATCGCTTGAAGGCGTTACGCCGAGTTTCGCCGCTTGGGGGACGACCTTCTATCTCATCGGCGTTGCGCTCGGCGTGCCGTTCGCGAGGGTCCTTTCCGGTCGTTTCGGCGAATATCGCGTGCTGACGTTCGGATATTTCTTCTACGCTATCGCCTCGCTGATTTGCGTCTCGAGCGAGAGCGTTTTTATGTACGCCCCAACGCGGTTTGCTTTCGGGGTCTTCGGCGGCTTCCTTGCGGTCGTCAGTCAGTCGGCGGCGCTCGGCGAACTGCCAGAAAAACAGTACAGGATCGGCCTCGGCTACTGGGCCGCGCTCGGCATATTGCCTTACACGCTGGCGGTGTTTCTCGCGGGCTTCTGGGCAGAGTATTTTTCCTGGCGTTGGCTGTTCTACGCCAACGCCACGCTGGGCGTTCTCATCTCGGCGATCATTGGGGCGCTGCTTTACGGCCGCGAATATAAGCGCAAAATCGTGCGCTTCGACGCCGTGGGCTATGTGCTGCTCGTGATCACCTTGATCGCCATGCAGATGATGCTGAGCCTGGGCAATGATTTCGACTGGTTCGGCTCGTCACTGCTGTCGGTCGCGCTGATCACCATAATGTTCTCTCTACCTCTCTTCATCATCTGGGAATGGGGCGAACGCCACCCGATCGTCGATGTGCGGCTCTTTTCGCGTTCGAGCTACGCCATTGGCGTCCTCAGCGGCTTTCTCGGTTTTCTCGTCATACAGGGGCTGATGTCGCTGCTGTCGGTGCAGATGCAGCTCCTGCTCGGCTACACTTCCTCGCTCGCTGGCCATGTCTATCTCGCGATGATGGTGGCGGGCCTGCCGCTCGCGGGCTTCATGTATGAGATTTCGAAGAAGCTCGATGTGCGCTTCGTGATCTGCATGATGTGCATATGCTCGTCAGTCGTGCTCACTTGGCTTGGGCTCTTCGACAAGAACGCTTCATACGATAAGCTCGCCATACCGGTTGTTTTCTTGGGTTTTTGTGTCGCCGCGCTATCGGCGCCGACGTCGACCCTCGCGACTTACGGGTTATCAGGACCCGCGTATAAGCGGGCTGCCGAAGAGTTCCTGCTGTTTCGTCTCGTCGGCGGCGCCTTCGGCATCGCGTTTCAGAGCGTCGTCTACTTCCGCCGAACGCCGTGGCATCAACTCAACCTATCCGAATATCTCGGCGGCCGCCGCTACGCCTCGCTGGACACGCTGACGGCGTTGACGCAACAGCTTCAGTCGTTGGGCCTGTCTGAATCGGTCACGCGTCGCGTGATTGCGCGCGCCATCCGCCAACAAGCGGGCATTCTCGCCATGGATGACGCATTTTTACTCGGCGCGGTCATTATGTTCCTGCTTGGCGGCGTCGTCTGGTTTGCCAAACTTCAGAAATATCCAGCAAAGCCGGCAGGCGCCTCGGCGCCTCCTCCTCGTCAGGCGATGGCGGCGGAGCATTGATGCTTCTTGTTCGTAAAATTCGTTGGCTCGCAGCGAAACACAGACGCGCGACCCGCGTCAGCGTCGCCGCGGTCGCCTGTGCGTTGCTCGCGGCGTGCTTGCCCATCGACCGAGCGGACCGCTCACAATTCATCGAGCAGCCCGCAATGACCCGTACGCTCTCGCAAGCCGGCCTTCCCGTTGTAGAGGGCGAGACGGCCTGGCCGCGAGAGGAGTGGTGGCGCACTTTCCGCAGCGCCGAACTCGACGCGGTCATCAACAAAGCGCTGTCCGACAATCAGAACTACCGTAAGGCGCAAAACGCGCTGCGAGAGGCCGACGCCGCCATTCGCATTTTCGGCGCCCGTCTCCTGCCGGAAATCAATTCAACTTTCGGTATGCGGCAGTCGCGCAATCCCCTGCATGGCGTCGTGGCGTCCTACAATCCGGAGCAAGGCGGTCTGGAAAAGACCATGGCCTTTATCAATCCGCTGGCGTTGACCTGGGAATTGGACTTTTGGCAGAAGAATCGCGCGCTGCTCGATGCCGCGATCGGTGAGGCTGCGGCGCAGGCGGGCGAGACTGAGCAAAGCCGGCTTCTACTGACGACGGGAGTGGCGCGAGCGTATTTGCGTGGCTATGCGCTGACACAGCAGTCGGGCCTCGCAACGACGTTGGTGAAAATGCGCCGAGAGTTGCGCGCGCTTGCCGAGACCCGCTATCAGACTGGGCTTGATACGCTCGATGGCGTTCAGATCGCACGCACGAATGAAGAGGTCGCCGTGCGGCGCGAGGCGACTGTCAAGGCGGCGATCACGCTGCAGCGCGACGCGCTTGCGCGGCTAATGGGCGAGGGGCCTGACGCGGGCCTCACGGTTCTCAACGGGCGCGGCAGCATCGCGCCGGCGCAGCCCGCATTGCCGAAAGCTCTGCCGATCGAATTGTTACGGAGGCGTCCAGATCTCGCGGCCGCGCTCGCGCGGGCCGAGGCTTGGGCGGCGCGTGTTCACGCCGCGAAAACTCTGTTTCTCCCCTCCGTCGATCTTGCGCTTGGCGGCGGCTTCGAAGGCTCCGTCACTTCGACAAAGATTAGTAAGCTTTCGGGCTTTCTCTTCAATCCTTCCGCGCTCGGCTATGTCGTCGCCCCGACCATTCGCCTGCCCGTCTTCCAGGGCGGCCGACTAAGCGGCAATCTTGAAGTGCAACGCGCGGAATATGATCAGGCGGTCGACGCCTATAACGACACGCTGCTGCAGGCCGCGCAGCAGGTCGCTGATGGGATCGCCAATCTCAGGCGTGCGCGCTCGGAATTCGATGCGCAAAGCCGTTTCGTTCGGGCGCGCCGGACCGAACTGGCGTTGTCGAAGGTCCGGCTGCGCGACGGCCTGCGCGACCAGCGAGAAATTCTGCAGGAACGCGCCGACCTGCTCGATGCGATCTTTACCCTGCGCGGGCTCGATGGCGACCGTCTGATCGCCGCTGTCGATCTTTATCAGGCGCTTGGAGGCGGCTTTGCAGGCGGGCCGGGGCCGGATTATCCGAAGCCCGCGCCCGAGACCGATCCAATCACGCCCGTCGTCGAAGGAATCCAGTCGCTGACCGGCGGCTGAGACGAGATTGCGCGGGAGTAAATGTTGATGCGGCAAGCGGTGGTGTGATCAGTCCATGTCTCTGTCGAGAAAAAGCATCCGCGCGAGAAGGTCCTTTCTTCTTAAAGTCGTCTTCCTGGCAATTGCGGTCGCGGCGTTCCTAGCGCTGTTCAAATGGTTCACTTACGACCGTGACCGCGTCACAACGGACAACGCCTTCGTTACTGGCAACATCATTCCGGTCATGGCCGACGCTACGGGCGTCGTCGCCGCTGTGAATGCCGAAGAAACACAGTTCGTCAAAAAGGGCGATGTGCTGGTTCGGCTCGACGCCCAGCGCGCGCGCGCGGTGTTGGGACAAGCCGAGGCGGAACTCGGGCGCGCCGTGCGCGCCGTCGGCGCGCTCTTCGCCAATCGGCAGCAGGTATGCCAGAAACTTGCCTCCCGTAAGGCGATACGCGAACGGACATGGCACGATCTCGCCCGTTATCGGTCGGCCGCGCCGAGCGGCGCCGCGTCGCGCCAGATTCTGCAGAACACCGAGGACCAGCTCGCGGCGCAGGAAGCCGATCTGCGCGAGACGCGCGCCGAGCTACAGGCGTTCGATGCGCGCCTCATCAATGCGACGCGCGTCAGCCATCCCGATATCGAATGGGCGAAGGCGCGCTTCAACGACGCCTATGTCGAAACGCTGCGCCAGAGCATTCGCGCGCCGGCGACGGGCTATGTCGCCAAGCGCCGCGTTCAGGTCGGCTTCCGCGTCAAGCCCGGCGACCAGATCATGAATATCGTTCCGCTGGATCATCTCTGGGTCGAGGCCAATCTCTGGGAGAACCGTCTTGAGAGCATTAGGCCGGGGCAGAAGGCGGAGATCATTGTCGATCTCTACGGGAGCAAGCGAACCTATCATGGCGTCGTCGAAGGCGTCGTGCCCGGCTCGGGCAGCGTGTTCGCCACGCTGCCGCCGGACAACGCCACCGGCAACTTCATCCGCATCGTGCAGCGCATCCCGGTGCGCATCGCGATCGACCCAGAAGAGCTGAAAAAGCAGCCGCTGCGACCGGGGCTTTCGACGATCACGACGATCGACGTGAACAGCACACCCGTGTCGCCCAATGACTCGATCGTCAAGACGGCGACGAGCGAATATACGACCGAAGTATTCGACAAGGATCTGGCTGAAGCGAGGGCGCGCGCCGAAGCCGTGATCAAGAACAATTTGCTCGGCGCGCCGGACGCGGCGGAATCCTGCGTCGTGGCGGAAAAATGAGTCGCGGCGGCGCCGTCCTTTGCGTCAAACAGAACAGACCGGGTTTCCGGTCCGATCGTTGCTTTGCGGGCGTCGGAGCAAGCTGAATGGAGCGAAAGCAACACCTTCAGAATATTCTGCTCGGCCTGCTTTCCGGGCCGCTGCTTGCCGCGCTGATCCTTCTCGTTCCGATGGGGATTCTGACGGGCCTGTCGGTCGTCCTCGATCCCTCGCTCGCAATGTACGAATTCGTGCCGGAAGAGGTGCTTCTCGTCCCCTTCATTCTTCTCGCCATTCTCATCTCGGCGGCCAACGTCCGGCTTGCCGTCGTCATGTCGCGCGACACGAAAGCCGGTCGCATCATCAAAGTGAGGACCGACCGCTATGTCGATGATCCAAGCGGCGTGCAGAATATTCACGGCCATCGGGGCCGCGCGTTTGCTGATGAACTGAAGCATTTCATCGCGAGGCGCGAAGATAGGGCCGTCTCGCTGAGCAAGTCGATCGGCGAGGATTACGGCTGGGGGTTCTGGCTTCGGGAGAAAGCCTTCTCCCCCGTCTGGGTCGCCATCGCGCATACCGGCAGCCCTAAAGACAACGAAAGCGTGGAGGAATATATCGTCGCCATCACGCTGGAGCCGCCTATCCTGCCATGGCGACGTCTGCGCTATAAGCCCGATTTCGCGCTGAGAGACGAGGTCGAGCAGCGCGTGACGGAATTTCTCGCCGAAAAAAATATTCCCTTCGCGATCGAGTGGGAGGAATGGGTTGATCCCGAGCCTCATCCGCAACCGCCGCCGAGATTTTGACGACACCATGTTAGTCGTTTTGGCGCGGTTGGGACATGATCATCCTTTGAGCAAGTGGCGCAGACCAAGGACGACGGGAATTACGCCATCTTGCCTGTGGCAGGCCCGCCGGACTACGCCGGAACGCCTGTGACTCAAGCCCGTGAGTCTGACGGCAATGCGCCGCGTCGGATCCGAGGTTATTCGAGCGTTGCAGTCGAACGACGACAGTTCTCCGTCGAAGCGCGGCGCGGCGATACTCGCTTCGGCATTTGCTCGACGACGTTCCTGGAAGAAGCGTTTCGCACCGACTATTACCGCATCGACATCGCCTTCAACGACGATGGCGGCTGGACCTATGTGACGCGAACGGATCTCGCCCTGCGCGGCAAAACGCCGCCGTTCAACCACCACGACACAAATACGCTGCGGCGGATCGCGCCCCCGGCGCCAAACCCGCTCGTCGGCCTGCTGAAGGACACAAGTCCAACCTCTGTCGGAACGCATAAATGTAATGGCAATATGGGATGGCGCCCCTTACCCCGTCGAGAGAGTTTTGAGAAAGCAAATCGGGCTTTTTTCCCCTCGTGACGGTCTTTTCTCCTGCGAAGGCGCGAGGAATTTTCCATACGCCGAGGTCGAAATCGTCTCGCTCGCCAACGAACCGTCCGGGTTTGACGCCTTGTTGCGGTGCGCATCATCTTGAAAGCTATTCGCAAGCAGGTCACGAGGTCCGATCTCCTGGTTATGACAGAATGAATCGTTTAACCGTGGCGCCTGCACCGACGCTATTGAAACGCCATCGCCTCAGGCAACGTCATTGAATTATGTGAGGTGAGTCTGGCTGAATTCCAGTCGACAACTCCCTCGTTAGTTTATATGAACGCGCTGTAATGAGGCACGCGATATTTAACCGCGTGAGAGGCGGGTATTGAGAGACAATGCGGCACATTATTAACGAAATGGCCTCGGAGACCATCACCAAAATCCGATTAGACCTACTTGCTTTCGAGCAGTCGTTGCCCGACGAGCTTCTGCCAACGCGCGGGGATCTTGTTTTGGGTCTCGCCCTTGGTTACGAACCTCAAACAATTGCGCCGTGGGTTGAGTCGCTAAATGAGACGAGGCGCGAAAATACCGAGGCGGTCCTCTTTATTGATCGCGACGCAACAGCTCTAAAGCGCTATCTCACCTCGAGATCGATAAAAACCTGCACCTTCGCCCAACACGACTATCCGTCCGCCTATATAGCGATGGTAAGGTTTTTCGACTTCCTCCATTTTTTGCGCAAGCAATTAATGGACGGAAACGTATATGATCAGGTTCTTCTGACGGATGTTCGGGACGTCGTTTTTCAGAAGCAACTGTTCAGCAATCCATGTCATGAACTCGAATACCATTTCGAGAATTCTGAAATAACCATAGGCGATTGCGCCTACAATTCGAAATGGATTTCCAACACGTTCGGAAGCGAAGCACTCAACGAATTGGCGAACGAAAATATCTCGTGTGCAGGTACCGTCTGCGGCCGCGCCCGTGGCATATTTCAATATCTTATACATATGCAGCTCACATGCCTTGCGTTAACAGAAGACAAGCGTACGGCTCATGGGGTTGATCAGGCGATTCATAATTATCTTTTTTATAAAGGCGCGTGTCGAACAGCAAAAAGAATGACCAACTTCGATCGCGTGGCGACGCTGCACTATGTCAACGGAGATAGTTTGGATTGTGACGAAGAAGGGCGCGTCGTCAACGAGACTGGCGATATTAGCGAGATTGCTCATCAGTGGGACCGCCATCAACGTCTAAGAAGAAAAATTGAGCAAGTAGCTTTTCAGCGAATGACACGATCCGCGACCGGCGCAATGCACGAACTCAATTCCATGAAGCTCAATTTGCCGGGAGCGAGCAATAGGCTGGAGTTGCCGCTGGTAAGCGTCATCATCACAAACTACAATTATGCGCAGTTCTTACCTGATGCGGTTGCCTCTGTTGAGGCGCAAACCTACCCCAACATCGAATGCATCATCGTTGATGACGCCTCGACCGATGAGAGTGGCGCTGTGCTCGAGGGCATCGCGCGACGTGAAGCTGCGATCAAGGTGCTACGGCATGAAACGAACGGCGGTCAGACTGCAGCCTTCAGCACCGGTCTTGCCGCGAGTTCCGGCGAATACGTGGTATTCCTAGACGCTGATGACGTGCTGCTTTCCACCTTTGTCGAAACACACATCTTTGTCCATTTGTCCGTGCGCAAACCTATAGGCTTCACGTCTTCGGACATGTTGCAGACAACAGGGAATCGTATTGTCAGGGCTTGTTGGAGCCATCTGAGCAATTATGCGGCCTCAGGGCTGGGTCTGCGCAGCAATATTTTTCGTCGCATCGATCGTTGCACGGCAGACTTATGGCCGTTGAAGAGCGTTTTGCTCGATGACATCGAGAAGCGCGTCCATCTCGTCGAGTCGGGCGCGTGGGGCGATTGGGTCTACGCCCCTACCTCGGGAAACTGCTTTAGGCGTGATGCAGTGGAGTTGTTCCTCGGCGGCGGAAACCTCATGAACCTGAAGTTTCACGGAGATACATACTTGAATAAGGGGGTGTGCTTGGTGAGCGGCGCCGTGCTGATCGATATTCCGCTCACCATCTATCGGATCCATGGTGGAAACGGATTCTCAAATCACGCTGAGCTTTTTGGAGTTCATGCCGCAGATCCGGAAAAGGCGTTCAGGGCCGAGTACTACGCGTGGCGCGCAGTCGTCGATCGATTGATCGATAACCCCGATTTTTTCGTGCGCAAAATGGGCGTCTACCGCTATACGGAGGCGCTCGTTCTCATGCAGAAAGCTTGCGTCGTCAATCCCGATTTCCCACAATTCGAAAGTCTTGATTTTTATTTAGAGAACGCTCTGCATTCGAAAGCGGAAACGCTCACGAAATTGATAGGCGAAGACAAATTCCGATTTCTGATGGATGGCGTTAAGGGCGCGGGACTTCGCCGAGCCGACCACAAAAACTTCGCTCCGCGGCCGTTGCTGAGGCCTGCCGCGGAACTGTTTCTGACAGCGGGACGCGCGCTCCACGCACCATTTCTTTCACAAATTGGCAGCAAGCTCTGGAGTTGGTGATTGATCATGCGGAAACGAATTCTGGTTACAGGGGGGGCGGGGTTCATTGGATCGCACTTGTGCGAGCGGCTGCTTGAAGCGGACCACGATGTTCTCTGTGTCGATAATTTTTTCACGGGAACTCGACGCAACATTTCGCATTTGCTCGACAACAAGAATTTCGAGTTGCTCCGCCATGACGTGACCTTCCCACTCTACGTAGAAGTCGATGAGATATTCAATTTGGCCTGTCCCGCTTCGCCCATTCATTATCAGCGGGATCCTGTTCAGACGACCAAGACGAGTGTAATTGGCGCGATAAACATGCTTGGGCTCGCTAAGCGCGTGAAGGCCAAATTGTTACAGGCGTCAACCTCGGAAGTTTACGGCGATCCTATCGTCCATCCGCAGCCCGAGGAATACTGGGGGAATGTCAATCCGATCGGCATCCGTTCCTGCTATGATGAAGGTAAGCGTTGCGCCGAGACGCTGGTTTTCGATTATGTGCGTCAACATAAAGTGGCGGCCAAAGTGGTGCGGATATTCAATACCTATGGCCCTCGTATGCATCCTAACGATGGACGCGTGGTCTCGAATTTCATTGTGCAAGCGCTCTTGGGCAAAGACATTACGATATATGGCGACGGCGCCCAGACGCGGTCTTTTTGTTTCGTTGACGATCTCGTCGAGGCGCTGCTCCGCATGATGGCGACCGGCCGGCAAACGACGGGACCGATCAACATCGGCAATCCGACAGAATTTACGATCCGGGATTTGGCCGAACTGATCTTGGAGATGACTGGATCGAAATCGAAACTTGTGTTTCGACCACTGCCGTCGGACGATCCTAAGCAGCGCCAACCGGACATAAGCAAGGCGACGGAAGAGCTCAGTTGGCGGCCAACAATTGCGTTACGCGATGGTCTTATCAAAACTATCGAGTATTTCACCGATTTGCTGATGCTTGGGAAAGGCAGCCCACATCTTTCTCAGGACGACCTAGTAATTGATCGGGTTGCGACGAAGGTGAATGATTTTTGACGCAAACAGCGTCGGACCAATCAGAAGACGGCGATGCTCTGAAACATCAAGAGCGATCTCGCGCAATCATGGCGCAAGATGCTCGCGTTCGACCGGGAAGGCGCCAGACCAAGACCCCGGAAGCTCGCAAGCGGCAAAATTATCGCCGCCGATCGCTTCATGGTCGGTCCGCTCGCGTATATGCTTAAAAATCGCTTTTATGTCGGCGAAATCGCCTATCACGGCGAGAGCCACAAGGGCGAACACGAGCCGATCCTCGATCGCGATCTCTTCGACACGGTGCAGGCGAGACTGGCCGAAGGCGCCGCCAAGCGTCGTTCAGGCGATCGCCGACGGCGTGACCCCCTCAGGTGTGACGGTCTCCAGCCTGACACAGGCTCTGCCTCATGCTTGGGCGGATCAAGAGCGCCTGCTCGGCCTCGGCTAAATCCTTCAATCACGATCTTGGCCGATTGCAACCGGCGCCGCGCCGTCTCGTGCCTCCGCTGCATCTTGATCCGGAAGCTATGACACGCAAATGCGCCGAATTCCCGGCGCTTTCCCCAAAGTCCGCGTCCGGTCTCCGCATCCGAGAATGTGTGGCTGACGACGCGGTCTCCTGCGAACCCGTCTCGCCTCACTCCCCTCCCTGACTACGGGAAAATCAGGGAGGTTTTCAAAAAATTCAGGCTTCACCCCCATCGTCTGCGACGAAACCCACGTGATTTCAGTGTCATGACGTCGATTCGCTGCTGCAAAAACAGGGACGCATGTAGCCAGAATCCGGGGACGCGGGCCTGTTATCAGGTGAATTTCTTGTCGTTACCCGGGATCGGATTGTCGTTAGCCGGGATTCGATTGCCGTTATCTGGATTTCGGTTGCCGTTGAGCGGGATGAGCGCGCCGTTAGGCGGGATATGCGAGTCGCTATCTGGAATGGCGGCGCCGTAAGGCGGGAGGGTGTTGTCGGACTGCGACAACGCCTTGCGTATGGCGAATCGAACAGGATGATTCGGGATTTCGAGCCCGTCCCCGGGTCTGAAATGGCCGTCGACCGACCTCTTGAGCGAGGCGCCTGTTGTGCAAGGGTGCCCTAACCGGATCGAGGGGCGCATTGCGCTCACAGCAACGCCAGTATTTTGCAAGCATTCGGACGAGTATAAATCGCCTTCTGAAACGCGCGGGTTCTTAAACGGCCCTTAAAGGGACATTGAAGGGCCTTCGAAAGCCCCTCCTCCGCTGCGAAATTTTGTTGCTACAGCAATAGCCTTTGGGGTGATAATCTATACGTGGGATACCATTAAATCGGTGTTTAAAGGTGCTCTCCCCAAGCTTATCCCCGTTCAGAATATTGACGAGCTGAATCTCTTTGTGAAAGCCTTTGCGCAACTTCGATCGGAGCTCGTTGCGCGAAGCGCGCAAGCCGGTCCCGCCAAAATTGCTGTTGAGGCAGACCATGAACGCCACTCCGCCCGCCATCGAATTACGGCCCGTAGCCTCCCTCAAGGCTTATGCAAACAACGCGCGGCGTCATTCGAAGAAACAGATCCGGCAAATTGCGGAGAGAATTCGCCGCTTCGGCTTCACGAATCCAGTCCTGATCAGGGACGACGGCGGCATTATCGCTGGCCATGGCAGGGTCATGGCCGCGAAGGAGTTGGGTCTCGAAACGGTCCCAACGCTGAAATTGTCCCATCTCACGCCGGAGGAAGTGCGCGCCTATGTCATTGCGGACAATAAGCTCGCCCTCAACGCCGGCTGGGACATGGAAATGCTGGCGATCGAGTTTCAGGCGCTGATTGACACGGAGTTCGACCTCTCGTTCACCGGCTTCTCTTTGGCGGAGATCGATATCACCTTCGATCAGGCGCGGGAGGGTTCGGTCGAGACGCCGGATGGGCTCGACGTCATCCCAGATTTACCCGAAGCAGCTGTAACACGCTTGGGCGATCTCTGGATCCTGGGAAAACACCGGCTGCTGTGCGGCGACGCGAGGGAGAAGCGTGATTGCGCCCGTCTGCTTGGCGCAGAGAAAGCCGATCTGATCTTCACGGATCCGCCCTACAATGTCGAGATCGACGGCAATGTCACCGGGCTCGGCCGCCACAGCCACCGGGAATTCGCCATGGCCGCGGGTGAGATGTCTCGCGAGGCTTTCACCGAGTTCCTGACCATAACGCTCTCCAACGCGGCTTCAGTATGCAAGGACGGGGCGATCGCGTTCGCCTGCATGGACTGGCGGCACATCCGCGAAATGACGGAAGCAGGCGAAGCCGCCTTCACCGAATTCAAGAACCTCTGCGTCTGGAACAAAACCAATGGCGGCATGGGCACCTTCTATCGTTCCAAGCACGAACTGATCTTCGTCTTCAAAGTCGGGACCGCTCTACATACCAACAACTTCGGGCTCGGCGAAACGGGACGCTATCGCACGAATGTGTGGGACTACCCTGGCGTGAGCAGTCTTGGATTAAGTCGTTCCGAGGCATTGTCGATGCACCCGACCGTCAAGCCCGTGGCGCTCGTGGCCGACGCCATCAAGGATTGCTCTCGGCGCGGGGAGATCGTCCTGGACATCTTCGGGGGCTCCGGCTCGACTCTGATTGCGGCGGAGACATGCGGACGACGGGCGAAGCTCATCGAATTTGACCCTCTCTATTGCGACGTCATCGTCTCTCGCTGGGAGAGACTGACCGGCAAGTCGGCCGTCCACGCCGAAACGACCCGACGCTTCGAAGACATTGCGGCCGAGCGATTGCCGACCGCTCGATCGGCAGGAAAGGCGCGCATGACGTCTCGAACGAGGCGAGATCGACAGGGCGGGAAACGTGGAGCGCTCGTCGACTGAGCCCAATCGCGTCCGGACGACCCCAAATGATAAAGCGCTCCTTGCCCGAGAATCCTGACTCATGACACAGCGTCGCACCGACAAATCTTCGACCGAAGATCCCCCTGAGCAGTCGGATCGCTTGTTTCCCGACGAAATGGTGGATCGTTTGAAGGGCGCGCTCCTATTTGGCGAGCCGATTCCAACCCTGCCAAAAACAACGCGTTTCCAAAAAGGGCGATCAGGCAATCCAAAAGGAAGGCCGAAGAAAACGTCAAGCTTTCCGTTTCATCCCCGGATTGAGCCGCAGCCCATACAGGAACTGATTTTGAAAGAAGCCGAGCGCGGCGTCACGATCCGTGAGGGCGATAGCGTCTCTGTCATTCCAGCGAAACAGGCTCTTATTCGCGCGTTGCAGAATGCGGCCCTCAAAGGCAACCCTCACGCGCAGAGAACCTGGCTCCTCCTGCATGAGCGGATCGAACGAGAGACGGCGATCGAGATCAAGGCTGAGAATGAACTTTGGGAGGCCTATCAGCAGAGTTGCCGTGAAGAAATCAAGGCAGCTGAATCAAAGGGCGCCGCGCCGCCGCTGCATCTCCCACATCCAGACGACATCATCATCCGATATGGAAAGCCGCCCCTCTTCACAGGCCCGACGAACGAAGCAGAGCTCAAGGATCTAGAAGAGCGCATCAAACTGATGAACGCCTACATTATGCAAATTGCCGTCAACGAGCGCTGCGCTTTGCCAGAAATTATAGAAGCAGGACTCCGATGCGCCGAAGCTGCGACAATATTCGTGGCGCTCCTTAACGGGACGCTGCCGAAGCGGCTCCAACTAAGCGATACCGACTTTGCGACCAGGCTTATGTATTTTCAGAACATCCCGAAGCGGACACTCCTTAAATCGACCCGCGCAGCATGGAGCGCCGCCGGCCTTCATGTCCCGCGCGGCAAAATATTCCCCAGGCTTGAAATCGCACGTGCGATCGTCGAAGGGTTCAAGGGCGCCAATGAGGAAGAAAATTGAAGAGATACTTCTCTCTGGAGATCGAATAGTGGCGCATGGTCGGGCTGCAATCTCGCATCTTCGCACTCGCGCATCTCATTGAAGGTAAATAGCGCCACAGTGCGACGAATTTTTTCAAAGAGCGGCGACATTCTTTTGGCGCTCTCCAGAGCAAGATGTTTTCTTAGTCGCCAGATTCGTCGTCGAGCATAATTTCGTATTCAAAGGTGCTCCGTAGCCGGCGCTTCCCATCCAAGGGAACGACGCACGCCCTGGCCTCATCGAAGTAGAACACCGTCCAGCCGGGTAATTCGGCCTTGACGGCGCGAGCAATGGCGAGGCCTTCGGCGGAAAAATTCGTCCAGTCGCTTTCTCGGGGGAGCTGGTTTTCTTCTTCGATCGCATCCTCGATCGCCTCGTAGTGCGCCTGCCAGCGGCGAAGGCGCTCGACGAGCGCAGGTGAGATCGGCAATTCCTCGGTCCCACAGGAATTTCCCTCGATGTCCCACACCCCATCACAAGAATAGTCGGCCATGACGCGAACCCAGCGATGGCGATTAAGCAGGTCTTCGTAGATGTCGCTCATGTGCGCCTCCATGGGACGCGTGCGCATTATCAAGGCAGTCCTTGAGAGAATGCCTATTGCGAGAACTTTAGCGCAAAACTCCGCGAGAGTGCTTAAACCCTGGAGTATTCACTAACATGCGTCAGCCTCGCAGCCGACCAGTTACACCGTTTAACTGGAAACTTGAAGCGTTTACGGGTCCGGGCGAGCGGTCCGCGAGTCTTCATCAAGCTACGCGGATTGGGTTGGCCGTAGCAAACGGCCTGCAAAGGCTGTCGCAGCCTTAAGCTCGGTCTAGGCTCACAACGCATCAAATTTGATTGAGGCGTGATTCACAAGGGCGTCCGACTCAGAGGCCTTCGTGATGAGCAATTTGTTTTTGCTGAGTGCGCGTCAGATGGCGCGTATATCGCCGTTCTTCCTTGGCGCATGGCGTGCCGCGCGTCGACGACCGACGCGTCGTTATCGGCATTGTCTACGTCATCAGGCACGGCCTGCAACAGAAGTATGCGCCCAAGAACTGCGTGCCGCACACGAGACACTCTACAACCCCCTCATTCGCTGGAGCCGCTTGGCGTCTTCGACCGGATTTTCCCAGCCTTGCCGCCGAACGTCCAAAGCCCGAGCACATCATAATCGACTCGACGCATCCGGCGCATCGCACTGCTGCCAAGCCTTCTAAAAAATGGGTTCTAATCCGCTGCATTCGGCCGCACGAAAGGCGGGTTGAACTCCAAGCTGCGTGTCGTCTGCGAAGATGAGCGGCAAGCCGCTCGTCATGGTGACCGAAGGTCAGATGAGCGATCACAGCAGCGCGCGGCTTATGTTCCGCGCCTTGCCGAAGGCCAAAATGCTAATGAAGGGAACCAGCTGCCCGAAAGAAGCGCGCGCCCAAATGGGTTTGCTCTCAGTGTGCACGGCCGTGGGCCCTCGCCCAACGCGATCTAAGTGTCGTCCAATGTTTAATCGCCAACGATTTTGACTTGCGACTCTAATTTCGACTCGCCCATTCTCTCGGCGTTCGCATGGCTGCGGACGCAGTCGGCGGCGGCGTCCACCGCCCTCGGATGCAGCTTGTGCCACTGCGCTTCGCCGTAGGAGCGGTAAAATACATCGCTCCAAATCAGACTGTTGTGATCCCAAGACGTGTAATTATCGAAGCGTTTTCCGGTCGCGAAATTATAAAGCCAGTCGCCGAGACGCTGCAAGGTCCGCGCCATGTATTGCATGAGCGCTGCTATGGTGCAGACGCGCCAAAGCCGAGCGCGGCGTCACGATCCGTGAGGGCGATAGCGTCTCTGTCATTCCAGCGAAACAGGCTGTTATTCGCGCGTTGCAGAATGCGGGCCTCAAAGGCAACCCTCATGCGCTGAGAACCTGGCTCCTCCTGCATGAGCGGATCAAACGAGAGAAGGCGATCGAGATCAAGGCTGAGAATGAATTTTGGGAGGCCTATCAGCGGCAATGTCGGGACGAAATCAAGGAAGCTGAATCAAAGGGCGAGGCGCCGGCGTGGCACCTTCCACACCCAGACGACATCATCATCCGATATGGAAAGCCGCCACTCTTCACGGGGCCGACGAACGAAGCAGAACTCAAAGATATGGAAGAGCGCATCAAACTGATGAACGCCTTCATTATGCAGATTGCCGTCAACGAGCGCTGCGCTTTGCCAGAAAATATAGAGGCAGGACTCCGATGCGCCGAAGCTGCGACACTATTCGTGGCGCTCGTGAACTGGACGCTGCCGAAGCGGCTCCAACTGAGCGACGCCGACTTTACGACGAGGCTTATGTATTTTCAGAACGTCCCGAAGCGCACACTCCTTAAATCGACCCGCGCAGCATGGAGCGCCGCCGGCCTTCATGTCCCGCGCGGCAAAATATTCCCCAGGCTCGAAATCGCTCGTGCGGTTGTCGAAGGGTTCAAGAACGCCAATGCTAATGAAAACTGAGAGACCTCGATCTTACCGCAGACCTTTCCTTTAGAGTTCGCCGCATGCTCTCAAAGACGTGCAAATGGCGTGCATTGGCTGCAGTCGGCGTCCTATGGATGTTCGCACACTCCGCCTTCTGACCTGCCGCTGAGCAATATGCGAGACGAGCATTGCGAGATCGCGCCCTATGCGCTGCGAAATCGACAAGCATGCTCCCTAGACAAGAAAACCCGCGCTCGTTCAGCGCGTCGATAGGCGAGCGGAAAAACTGGGAGCGCAGCGATAACGATGGCGCCAAATTGATCAGCCTAGATCAAATAATCATAGAAGTGCGCGCGCCAGAGCTCTTGCGGCTAGATATGCGCTGCGACCCGTCTGCACCACCCGCACTCCTGCACGGTCGTGTGCCTGAACCATGAATTTTGAGAATTGTGACGGGGAGGACGCCAGCTCCCTCCGCGGGCGCAATGCCCGGCTGCTCGATTTTGCGCCGTCACGTTGATGACAATGGCACCTGCCTCGGCGCTGTTCAAGGCGGAAATGTGAAGCGCGCTAAACTGGCTCCCGCCCCGCTGTGCGGGGAACGCAAGAGCAGCTAAGACGAGGAGTTGGGCCGAGCCCGTCCGGCTGCGTCTCGGATCTTGAGCTTCCGCATCAACGAACGATTGGAGATCGCTCCCAGAAAATTGAGTGGGTCGTCGATTGGACTTGACTTAGCCCGGATTTCTCACAGAGCTTGGGCTTATAGGGTTGAAGAACGTCATCGTCATGGCTTCCTTCCGCCGCTCGACCAAGGGGCCGAGCGTGCGCTCGGATGCGTAGAGAGGACAAATGATTAACTCCGTCATCGCATGTGCGCTCATGATGAAGCTTTCTATGACGACGAAGTTGGAAATGGCTCGGCTCTTTCCAGAAGTGGCCAGCTACTGCATGACACATCCTTCCGGGAAGGTTCGCTTCTCCTACCGGTTCGAGGGTTCGGCAAGATCATCACGGTCCGGCGGCCGTCGTTGAGCTACGTGCAGCATGTTGCAAGCCGAAAACAAGTGTAGCATCGCCATGCCCCGCAGCTGTTAATTTGATGGTATCCGTGCATCGCATCAAAAAAGTCAGTTCGCATCGAACAAGCTTCCAGTGACGGGCAAAACCGCGCTAGAGATTTTGGAACACGGTCATTGCGGCTTGACCCCCGTCGAACGCGCAAGCGCGGTTTTGCGAGCGTTCGTTTGAATTTGCACCATAGCCCTCAAACTTGCTGAAACCATTTTTCTTAGCATTCGCTACTTTCGAGTTACGCCTAGCGAGATCCGTCGATTTTTTGTCCGTCCCTCCTCAGTGTCATTGGTCGCGACCGGATGGCTTTCGCCATAA